>Ga0209809_1000068_pt1 | contig 100013 bp, 81 predicted proteins | sample YNPMSTMetaG_FD_186172 | JGI IMG/M metagenome (GOLD analysis project Ga0209809, IMG submission 186172) | Anoxygenic and chlorotrophic microbial mat microbial communities from Yellowstone National Park, USA - YNP MS-T MetaG (SPAdes) (version 2) ...
TGGTATTGGGGAGAAGCATTTTGGGAGACAGCACGTCGCAATAAAATAATTACAGCATCTTACTACTGGCCAGGTTCTGAGCTTCGAGATGAAAACAGGAGACCACATTATTTCAAACCATATAATCACAACGAACCTCACGAAAATAAAATTAAAGGCATAATTGAGTGGCTACAACTTCCCTATTCTCAAAGACCGCATTTTATAACGTTATATTTTCACGATACAGACTCTGAGGGACATAAATACGGCACAAACTCACGGCAAATTGACTCAACTATTGCAGTGGTGGATTCTCTCATTGGTGTTATTCGAGCAAGGATTGAAGCAATCGGGATGAAAGACAGCGTAAATATTATCATTTTATCTGATCACGGAATGACTAACATAAAACAAGATGGAGTAATTGATTTAAAGCAAATAATTGGTGATATTCGATGTAAAGTCAATGTATCATCAGCAATCACAATGATTAAACCTGAGAACGAAAATGATTTAGAGCTAATATACTCAAAATTAAAAAAAGCAGAGAAATATTATAAAGTTTATTACAAAGAGCAAATGCCCGAGTATTTCAAATATAATCGTAATCCATACATATTCCCGATAATAGTTATTGCTGATATTGGTCATAAATTAATTTATGGAAAAAGTAACTATAACGCAATTGCTGAACACGGATTCGATAATAATCATATAGATATGCACGGGGTTTTCTTCGCAGTTGGAAATAAATTCAAGAAAAACTACCGAACTGGAACTCTCAGAAATATTGATGTATATCCTCTATTGTGTGAAATATTCCAAATACAAGGACGAAATAATATTGATGGCGATATAAATAGAATAAAGTTTATTCTTAAATAAAGCTAATGTACTGCAATATAATAATATTCCTCTGCTGTGTTGAATAAATACTCAAATTCTTGGTAATACAAATTTGAAGAATTATTAAGAAATGCTGCTAAGGTATAAATTTTATATCCGAGTTGTTTGCATAGCAAGTCGTATAAATCTATTGGTTTAGTTCCATAAAAATCACTTGCACCAACACCAGCTTCGAATAAAATAGCTGGCTTAGAGCGACTTAAAGTTTTAATGGCACCTTTAAGGACAGCAAATTCACCACCTTCTACATCAATTTTGATAAAGTGCAACTCTTGATTTTCAGGAATAATGCTATCGAGCGTTTTTATCTCGACAATAATTTGCTCGATAATGGGATTATCTATATCATATCGGCGCTTACGAATACCGCTATAAGCAGGTGCATTTTTTACGAATTGAAAAGTTGCTTTCCCGTTATAATCTGAAATTGCATAAGGTAAAATTGTAATGTTATGGTATTTGTTTAATAAACGTTCGTATAAATGCGGTAGTGGTTCAAAAGCATAGTGGTTACCAAGTGGAGCATATTTCATAAATAATTTTAGAATATCACCTTCGTGGCAACCAACATCTATACAGTTTGAATTAGTTTTTAACAGTTTTTTTATTATTTCATAAGTCAAACGATCGTATTTGATTCCTTTATTTATATCGATATGTAAATTAATCAAAAGATCACGTATTAAATTTTTTATTTTCATTTAGTATTTCTTTTTCAAATCAACAAAACATACAAATTTACCTAAATTATTCGTTTAATTTGCAAAAAAAGAGCGGACTGATGCCCGCTCCTTTAATAAGTAAATTGAGAGATCACTTTTTTTATTAATAACCAAATTTGTAAGAATTAATAGCACGCATATATTGAGCACGTTCAAAATTAGCAGGATTGCCAATTTTTGATTGAGACATAGAACCTTGCATTTGAGCAACAGATTCGTATTCTTTAGCTTCCATCCAGCTTTGCATTTGGTCGAGCACAGTCTTGATATAATAAACACCGTTTTTAAGGAGAGCTGAACACATCATTACAGCATTAGCCCCAACCATTAGATACTTAATCACATCTTCGCCTATATGAACGCCTGAGGTTGCAGCCAGATCAGCTTTTATGCGATCTTTGAGTATAGCGATCCAACGCATTGGAATTTTAATATCGTGTGAATTGCTTAAATCGATAGATGGATGCACTTCAAGTTCATTTAAATTAATATCAGGTTGATAAAATCGATTGAAAAGAACAAGTGCATCAGCACCTACTTCATCAAAACGTTTTGCCATATAAGCCATGTTTGTAAAGAAAGGACTTAATTTTAGAGCGACAGGTATAGAAACAGCACTCTTAACTGCTTTCAGAATGTTCAGATATGTATTTTCAACTGCTTCTGATGAGAGTTCTGTATCTGTTGGTATATTGTAGATATTAAGTTCAATCGCATCTGCACCAGCCTGTTGCATTTTTTTAGCATATTCAGTCCAACCCCCTTCAGTTTTGCCATTTAAACTTGCAATGATAGGAATTCTAACAGCACTTTTAGCTTTCGCAATGTGTTCTAAGTATTCTTCGGGACCGAGTTTATACTCGTCTGGTTCAGGAAAATACGAGCTTGCCTCAGGTGTAATTTCGTTATGTTGAGTTGTGTGATAGAAAATTTCTTTTTGCTCTAAGATTAATTGTTCTTCGAATAAAGAATAAAGGACGACAGCAGCAGCGCCAGCATCTTCTGCTTTTTTAATATTATCTATTTCTTTAGAGATTGGGGACGCCGATACAACCAAAGGATTTCTCAGCTTCATTCCAAGATATTTTGATGTTAGATCCATAACTAACTCCTCATTTATTTCAAATTATTAATTACTGAACATTACCATCAAATTTTCTATCAGCAAGATATTGATAGAATTTGAAACGGTTTTCGACATTTTCTTGAGCCATTTTATAGAATAATTTAGCAGCTTCGGGTTTGCTTTTGAGCAAAATTTTGAAGCGATTTTCCATATTCATATATTCTTCGACAGGCATTTTGGGTGGACGCGAATCAAGAATTAAAGGATTTTGTCCAAGTTTTGCACGTTCAGGATTATAGCGATAAAGCAACCATTGCCCTGAATCGACAGCAGCTTTTTGATGTTGCAGAGGTCTTCCCATATCAATTCCGTGAGCAATACAATGGCTATAAGCAATAATAATAGAAGGTCCGTTATACGCTTCAGCTTCGAGGAAAGCTTTAAGAGTGTGATCATCTTTTGCTCCCATAGCAACTGAAGCAACATAAACAGTACCATACGACATAGCCATAAGTCCTAAGTCTTTTTTACCAGTTGGTTTCCCACCGAAAGAGAATTTAGCAACAGCACTTAATGGAGTTGCTTTTGAAGTTTGACCACCAGTATTTGAGTAAACCTCAGTATCAAGTACTAAGATATTGACATCTTTTCCAGATGCAATCACGTGATCGAGTCCACCATAACCAATATCATAAGCCCATCCGTCACCACCAATAATCCAAACGGATTTTTTAACCAAATAATCAGCAACTGCTAATAAATTATCTACATCTTCATTTTTTGGTAATATAGCAAGTTTTTCTTTGAGAGATTGAACTCTTGCGCGTTGCTTATTAATCCCATCTTCGGTTGATTGATCCGCATATAATAGATCATCAACTAAGTTTTCTCCAATTTGTGTTGCAAGTTTTTTCAAAAGTAATTTAGCAAAATCATTTTGTTTTTCAATTGCAAGTCTAAATCCGAGACCGAACTCAGCATTATCTTCGAAAAGAGAATTTGACCAAGCAGGACCACGTCCGTTGTGATCATATGTCCAAGGTGTTGTTGGTAAATTACCACAATAAATCGAAGAGCAACCAGTTGCATTAGCAATAATTGCACGGTCGCCGAAAAGCTGAGACATAAGCTTTACGTAAGGAGTTTCACCACAACCAGCACAAGCACCAGAGAATTCAAACAGCGGACGCATAAGTTGTTGTTGACGGACTTGAGCAACTTTAATTTTCGAACGATCAATATCAGGAATTGACAAGAAGAAATCCCAGTTAATAGCTTCTTGTTTACGCAATGGTAATTGTGGTGCCATATTTAGAGCTTTTAAACTTGTATTTGATTTATTTTTAGCTGGACATGCTTCGACACAAACGCCGCATCCAGTACAATCTTCTGGTGCAACTTGAATTGTATATTTCATTCCTTCAAATTCTTTATCTTTCGCATCAGTGTATTTAAATGTATCAGGAGCTTTTTCGAGATAACAAGGATCATAAACTTTGATACGAATAGTTGCGTGAGGACATACCAAAGCACACTTGCCACATTGGATACAGGTTTTTTCGTCCCAAACTGGAATTTGTAGAGCAATGTTTCTTTTTTCGTATTGTGTTGTACCTGTGGGATAAGTTCCATCAACGGGGAACACACTTACAGGAAGGCTGTCCCCGCGACCAGCAATGATTTCACCTAAAACTTCTTTGACAAATTTAGGTGCAGTTTCTGGCACTGGAGCAGGGATATCCCAATCTGCAGTAACTTCGTTAGGTATAGGAACTTCAAATAAGTTATCTAAGGTATTATCCACAGCACGAAGGTTCATAGCAACAACTTCGTCGCCTTTTTTGCCATAAGTTTTTATAATAGAGTTTTTGATTGCTTCAATAGCCTGCTCTTTCGGAAGAACTCCAGAAATTGCAAAGAAGCAAACTTGCATAACAGTGTTAATACGTCGTCCCATACCGCTTGCTTCGGCAACTTTTTGAGCGTCTATAGCATAAACTTTTATATTTTTTTCGATAATCATTTTTTGCTGAGAATGTGGAATTGTATTCCAGACTTCCTCAGGTGGGAAAGGAGTATTAATTAGGAAAACACCGCCAGGAACAAGCTTAGAAATGAAATCAGTTTTTTCTAAGAAAACTGTTTGATGGCAAGCAACGAAATTAGCATGAGTTATAAGATAAGGAGCGCGAATTGGCTCAGGTCCGAAACGTAAATGCGAAACAGTCATTGTGCCAGCTTTTTTCGAGTCATAAACGAAATAACCTTGAGCATAGTAATCAGTTTCGTCTCCAATAATTTTGATTGAATTTTTATTTGCACCAACTGTTCCATCGGAGCCAAGTCCATAAAACAAGCCACGAAATACATTATCTGGTTCTATATTAAAACGCTCATCGTATTCTAAGCTTGTAAATGTAACGTCATCTTTGATTCCAATAGTGAAGTGATTTTTTGGATTTTCACTCTTGGCATTTTCGAAAATTGCTTTAACCATAGCAGGAGTGAATTCTTTGGAGCTTAAGCCGTAACGACCTGCTAAAACCTTAGGCATAGATTTAATTGAACCAAGTCCTTGAGCAAGACCTTCGTGTAAGGCAGTAATAACATCAAGATATAGTGGATCGCCAATTGCACCAGGTTCTTTTGTTCTATCCATAACTGTAATAGTTTTGCAAGTAGCAGGAATAGCTTCCATAAATCGTTTAATATCGAAAGGTCTATAAAGGCGCACTTTTATAACACCTGTTTTTTGACCTTCTTTATTATTCAAATATTTGCAAGTTTCCTGAACAGTCTCAGATGCAGAAGCCATTATGACGATGATATGTTCGGCATTTTCATCGCCTTCGTATTGAAATATTTTATATTGGCGTCCTGTTAATTCAGCAAATTTATCCATTTGCTGTTGGACTATATCAGGGCAAGCTTTATAAAACTTATTGTTAGTTTCACGATTTTGGAAGAAAACATCAGGATTTTGAGCAGTGCCACGAATTACTGGCCTATCGGGCGAAAGTGAACGTAAGCGATGGGCACGTACAAGCTCGTCTGGTATCATTTTATGCATTACATCTTCACTTATGAGTTCGATTTTAGATACTTCGTGAGAAGTACGGAAACCATCGAAAAAGTGAAGGAATGGAATACGAGAGTGTAAAGATGATGCTTGTGCAATTAGCACAAAGTCCATAACTTCTTGGACTGAGGCTGATGCCAAGAATGCAAAGCCTGTGGAGCGAGCACTCATTACATCGCTATGGTCGCCAAAAATTGATAGAGCATGAGTAGCAAGAGAACGTGCAGTAATATTGAAAACTGTTGGAGTAAGCTCACCAGCAATTTTAAACATATTTGGAATTTTAAGTAACAAACCTTGAGATGCAGTAAAAGTCGTTGTCAATGCACCAGCTTGAAGTGATCCGTGTACAGCACCAGCAGCACCACCTTCACTCTGCATTTCGCAAACAGTTGGAACAATGCCCCAAATATTTTTTATACCTTTGGCTGCCCATTCATCAGCCCATTCGCCCATATTTGATGATGGAGTGATTGGATAGATCGCACAAACTTCGTTTACTCTATAAGCAACATAAGCCGCGGCTTCGTTGCCATCAATTGTAGCAAAAACTTTTTCTTGCATTAATTGACCCCTTTATTTGATATTCAAAACTTTTATTTTTTTTCAATTAATCTCGAATTGCAAAATAATAAACAAGTTTTAAATAATTAGAGATTTTTTTATTTAAAATTAATTAAATTTAAGAATAACAAAGATTTAGGTGCAGCTAAATTTTGCTTGTTTATTTAAATTATTAGTTACTGCAAGTAAATTTAATTTAATTAGAATTTACTTTTTAAACAATATTTAATCTTTAATTTATCGATTAATCATTATTTTGATGTTCTTAAAAAAAATATTACTTTTGCATATTATAAAAATTAAATCAAAATATTGATTTTATGCTCACTCGATACGGAACAGATAACATTATTGTAATGTTAATTATTGGTGGGATTTTAATTTTTTCACCAATAATAATTGACAATAAATATATATCATTTGTTTTGTTCATTTTAGGCTTGCTTCTAATTTTATTTACATTTTGGTTTTTCCGTGATCCTGAGAGAAAAATCCCTGAAAAAGCAAAAGAAGATAGCTCAATAATTTTATCGCCAGCAGATGGAAAAGTTGTCGAAATTGTAGTAGAGGATGAAAATCATTATATGAAATCGGAGGTAAAAAGAATAAGCATATTTCTCTCACCATTGGATGTCCATGTAAATAGAGTGCCTGCAAGCGGAAGGGTTGAATTTTATGATTATTTCCCCGGCAAATATTTTGTTGCCTATCATCCTAAATCATCCGAAAAAAATGAGCAATCAAGAATTGGCGTTAGAACGGAATACGGGAAAATTTTTTTCAAGCAAATTGTTGGGATTGTTGCACGTCGATTGGTTTGCGATCTTAAAGTTGGCGAGAAAGTAGAAGCAGGGCAAAAGTTTGGTATGATGAAATTTGGTTCACGGATGGATGTAATGCTACCATTGGATGCTGAAATATACGTAAAAATTGGTGATAGAGTTGTTGGTGGTGAAACAATTTTGGGGAAATTGAAAAAGCAAAATGAAAATTAGAATAACACGCTCGGTTGTGCCTAATTTGCTTACACTTGGGAATATTTTTTCAGGTTTTACTGCGATCATATATATTTCAAACAATAATATAAAAGCAGCAGCTGTATTCATTTTGCTTGCTGGAATTTTTGATATGCTCGATGGTGTAACAGCTCGACTTATCAACGCAGCAAGCGAACTTGGGGCTGAGCTGGATTCTCTATGCGATGCGGTTTCTTTTGGTGTTGCACCAGCATTTATGTTATATAAAACATTTTTTTTTCAGTTTGGAGAAATGGGAATTCTTTTAGCTTCGTTCCCGGCGCTTGGTGGAGTACTGCGGCTCGCAAGGTTTAATATATTACTTTCCACATTCGAGGATAAACTATATTATAGAGGTATGCCAATTCCATCAGCAGCAATTACTATTATCTCTTATGTAATTTTTTTCCATTATGATCAGTCACTAAGTGAAACATTTAGATATTTCACCCCATTTTTTTTGACAATAGGAATACCTCTTTTAATGGTATCAAACATAAAATTTGATAATTTACCAAGACCAACAAAGCGTTCATTTCAAGAAAGACCATTTGTTTTTGTAATTTTTGTGATCGCGTTAATTTCAGTTATTTTATCAAAAGGGAAATTATTATTTCCTTTTATGATTTTTTATGTTTTTGCAAGCAGTATTAGACACTTTGCAAATTGGTTAAAGGGACGCTCTCATCCTATTGACGAATTTGACGAAAATGTTGAAGACGATCTATAATTAAGGCTTTTGTTATGAATAAAACTATAAAACCTGAATGGCAACCAGAAAACGCAGGCAAAGAATTTGCGTCATATGTTATGCCTGGTGTTGAAATCAACCAAGAAGAAAAGAAAATTGTGAAACCAAAAAAAATAAAATTAGAAGTTGATGATTATATTAACGGTGTACTGAGTCAAAATTTAACTATACTATCCAAAACCATTACATTAATTGAAAGTAATTCCGATGAGCATATAAAAAAAGCACAAGAAGTTTTAAAAAGACTGCTTCCGCATACCGGTAAATCAATACGTATAGGTATCACGGGATCACCAGGTGCTGGGAAAAGTACATTTATTGAGTCATTTGGGACATACTTATGTAAGCAGGGACTGAAAGTTGCTGTTCTTGCGATTGATCCAAGCAGCATAATAACCAAAGGCTCAATACTTGGTGATAAAACACGTATGGAAAAACTTTCCCGTGAGCCGAATGCGTTTATACGTCCATCGCCCTCTGGTGGAGCCTTAGGTGGTGTTACACGCAAGACTCGTGAAACCATACTGGTCTGCGAAGCCGCCGGTTATCATGTAATACTTATCGAAACAGTTGGTGTTGGGCAAAGCGAAGTAACAGTTCGCTCGATGGTAGATTTCTTTATGCTTTTGCTTATTCCAGGCTCGGGTGATGAACTTCAAGGGATTAAAAAAGGAGTTGTCGAGCTCGCTGATTTGTTAGTAATTAACAAAGCAGATGGAAATTATATAGAACGAGCAAATGTAACACGTCATCAATATTCAATGGCTTTGAATATGCTGCAACCTGCCACAGAAGGTTGGAAAACAACTGCATTGACAGCATCGGCTCTCACTGGGAAAGGCATCCCTGAAATATGGACGGAAATTAATCGATTTGTTGATGTTACTAAACGTCTTGGCGTTTTCGATAAGCGTCGTAAATCGCAAACTCTTGAATGGATTTATTCAATTATTGAAGAGGAATTAAGAAAAAGATTTTTCGAACATCCTGATATCGCAAAATCTTTAGCAAAAGTGGAGAAAGACGTTTTAGAAGGGAATCTAACACCAACTAGTGCTGTACGTTATTTGTTAGATTTATTTTTTAAATAAAATGAAATTAATTGTAGCAACAAATAATCGGCATAAATTATCGGAAATAGGGGAAATTTTATTACATCTTAATTGCAACAATATTGAATTGCTTTGTGCTGAGGACTTTTCAAAGTCAATCCGCCCTGATGAAATAGGCTTTTCATACCATGAAAATGCAGAAATAAAAGCCAATGCTTTTTTCAAAGAATTTGCTTTGCCAACAATTGCCGATGATTCTGGGCTTGAGATTGATTTTTTAAATGGTTTGCCCGGAATTAGTTCGTCTTCATTTGGTGGAGAAGAGGGAAATCATAAGAAAAATCGTCAAAAATTGCTCTCAATTATGAAAGAAGCCAATATATCAGAGGCAAAAGCTCGATTTCGTTGTGTAATTTGCTACATTGATGATGAAGAAAAGTTTTTCGTCGAAGGAATAGTTGAAGGAAAGATTATCAATACTGAACTTGGAAATAATGGTTTCGGATATGATCCGATGTTTATACCTGATGGTTATAAAAAAACTTTTGCAGAAATGGACGACTTCGAAAAAAATCAAATCAGTCATAGAGCTAATGCTATCAGAAATCTAATTAATACACTCAGAGAAAAAAATAAGATCTGATTTACATTTTCAAAATAGATTCGTTATATAAATTAATTGTTTGAATATTACTTCAAATAACAATAAATTTGTATTTTGTAGATTTCAAACAATTTAGTTGAAAAATTGGAAAATAATTGGATAATAGAACAAAAGGAAGAGGATAAAGTAAAGCAACAAGCTTTGCTTGAAATCGGTAAGCTACCACGCCACGTCGCTGTCATAATGGATGGCAACGGCAGATGGGCAACAGAGCGCAATCTTCCAAGAATTGCTGGACATAAAGAAGGCATTGAAAGTGTTCGTGAAATAGTTAAGGCATCATCGCAGCTTGGCATAAGTTATCTTACATTATACGCTTTTTCAATTGAGAATTGGAAACGCCCATCGGCAGAAGTAAAAGGATTAATGATGTTGCTTGAACATTACCTAAAAACAGAAATTGATGAACTACATTCAAATAATGTTCGTTTTCTTACAATTGGCAAGCTAAGCTCTTTGCCGAAAAGTGTTCAAAAGCTTATTAAATCAGCACAAGAAAAGACCAAGAACAATACAGGACTTACATTAACTCTTGCACTAAGCTATAGTGGTCGCTGGGATATAGTTCGTGCAGTTCAAATGATAGCACTGGATGTACGTCGTGGTAAAATTTCACCTGAAGATATTACTGAGGAAAAATTTTCATCATATTTGCAAACTAATAATTTACCAGCACCTGATTTATTAATCCGTACAAGTGGCGAAATGCGTTTGAGTAATTTTCTGCTTTGGGAGGTTGCTTACAGCGAATTTTTCATTACAAACAAGTATTGGCCTGATTTTCGCAGAGATGATTTATACGAAGCTATTGAAAATTATATGCGCCGAGAACGTCGTTTTGGTAAAACATCGTCGCAACTAAAAGATGAAAACACAAGTTCAACATCAAATTATATTCAATGGGTTATCAATGCACTTAAAAAATAAGCTTATTTCACTGGTAATTTTCATACTTATCGCTTCAAATCAAATAATCTGGTCGCAAACTGAACTGACTATAGCAGGTATATCGGTCGAAGGCAATGTTTTTTCGCATTCTGAAACAATTATTGCATTGAGCGGGCTTAAAGTTGGAGATAAAATCTCTTTACCTGCTGACGATAAGCTACAAATAGCAATTAAAAACTTATGGAAGAGAAAACAATTTGATGATGTACGTATAGAAATCGATAGAATTACACAAGCTGGTGTTTTTTTAGTTATTAGAGTAAAAGAATTACCACGATTAAATAAATTAATCATTGAGAACAATGAAGAAATAAAGGAAAAAGACATAGTTTTAGCTGCTGGGAAAGTGCGTGGAGATGTAATTTCACAGTATGATTTATATACAATCAGAAAGAATATAAAGAATTTATATGCAAAGGAAGGACTTGCATTTGCAAGTGTGGAAACTAAATTAGTTCAAAGCGACACATCCGATAAATTTTTCGATTTGATTATAACAATTGATGAAGGTTTAGATTATAGAGTCCGAAGTATTAGATTTACTGGCAATAAAGAATTATCCCAAAGTGATTTACGTGGAGCTTTCGACAAAACTGTGGAAAAAGTGTGGTGGAAGTTTTGGCGAAGTGGTAAATTCAATTTTGAAGAATATAAAAAAGATAAAGAGTTATTAAAGAAATACTTCAAAAAAGAAGGTTTTCTGGATGCTGATATAATTCGAGATACTATTATTTTCGATGAAGCCAAAAAAGCAATAAATATTGAAATTGAAATCTATGAAGGCAATAGATTTTATTTAAGAAATGTTAAATTCGCTGGAAATACAATTCAAAGTGAAGATAAATTACTAAAACGCCTTGAATTTGAGAAAGGAGATGTTTTCAACGAAGAGAAATTTATGATGAATTTGCAAGGTAACCAAGAATCAACCGACGCTTTATCGCTATATATGGATAATGGCTATCTTCAAGCAAGAATGGACCCGAAAGTTAGAAAAGTTGCGACTGATTCGGTAGATGTTGAAGTAACCGTTTACGAGGGAGATCGTTATAAAATTGGGCGTGTAGAGATTGTTGGCAACGATAAAACTAAAGATAAAGTCATACGAAGAGAATTATTTACACGACCTGGAGATTATTTTGATAGGTCTGCAATAATTCGCAGTGTAAGAGCTCTTGGTATGATGAATTACTTTAATCCAGAGGCACTAAAACCTGATGTGCAACCTTCGCAAGTAGATGCAACATCTGTGGATATAATTTACAAAGTAGAAGAACGCTCAACCGATACATTCAATGCAGCAATTGGTTTTGCAGGTTCATTTGGTTTAACATTATCAGCAGGAATTACATTAAACAATTTTTCGATAACAGAACCTTTGCAGGGCGGCGGTGGACAAATTTTCAATTTTAACGCAGAAATCGGTCAGATCACACGATACAGGAATATAAGTCTTGGTTTTACCGAGCCGTGGCTTTTTGATGAACCAACAACTGTTGGCTTCAATATTTACGATTCACATTTACGGTATTTATATAATATACGGCGTACAGGTTTTGCTTTGAATTTTGGTAGACGTTTCAAATGGCCTGATGATTATTTCCGTGGCGATTGGGGATTACGTGTTCAGCGGAACGACATTGGAACAGATAATTCATATTATTATCGACCTGGAAAATATACCGAAGTAACTGTTTCGCAGAGAATTTCACGTATCAGTTTGAATAATTTATTTTTCCCAACAATTGGGAGTAAATTCTCGTATTCTGTTGATTTTGCTATGGGTTCATTAGGAATTGGATCAACTGACTTTTTGAAGAATGAATTAACTTATGATGCCTATTTGCCACTTCTATCGGTTGGTGGAAATGATAGATTAGTGTTGTATTTAGGCTCAAAGTTAGGATATGTAAGTGGACTGAAAAATGATACAACACTTTCCCCTATCGAACTATATTTAATGGGTGGGAATGGACTTAGTGGTTTTGGGGTAACTCCGCTTAGAGGATACGAGGATAATTCTATTGGTGTTTCAACAGGAAGCAAAGTTTTAGCGAAATATACGGCAGAACTGCGATTTGCTTTATCATTGAATCCAATGCCAATTTATTTTTATGCTTTTGCTGAAGCTGGAAACGTCTGGCAAGAGCTAAAGAAAACTGATCCTTTCGACTTAAAACGTTCTGCTGGCGTGGGTATTCAAATGCTAATTAACCCAATAGGTATATTTGGATTCAGCTATGGATATGGATTTGATCCACCAACAGGTAGTTTAACTCCATCGGGATGGAGGTTTTTATTCCATTTAGGACAATAATTTTTTTTATAATAAAGGGTAAGTTTATGAAAAAAACAATTTTAACATTAGCACTATTAATACTAATTTCCTCAGTTTCATTTGCCCAAAAGGCTTCTACTCAACAGTCGCAAGGAGTGAAGATAGCGGTTGTCGATGTTGAAACAATTGTAAAAGAGTTGCCAGAAGCAGCAGAAGCCGACAAAAAGCTTAAAGAGATGGGAATGAAATGGCAAGATACAATAATCACTTGGAGAAAAGAGCTTGAAGAAAAATTCCAAAAATATCAAAAGCAAAAAGGTATGATGCCAGCAGATGCTCAACAAAAGGAAGAGGAAAGTCTTCAAGCGCTCAATATGAAAATTATGCAATATCAAGAAGATAAATTTGGCAACCAAGGCGAACTTGCTCAAATGAGAGATATGTTTTTAGAACCTATTCGAAATAAAGTTCGCACTGCAATTGAGACAGTTGCTAAAGAAGAGGGGTTTAATTTTGTATTGGACAAAGGTTCATCTGCTGTGTTGTTTGCAGAATCAAAATTTGATATTACGTATCGTGTGCTTGATAATATAAAAAGAAACAAATAGTTTTGTTGAAGGTTGCCTCTTTGTTCTTATTAAAATTGAATAGAGGCAACCTTTATTTTATTTATATGCAAGGTTATATATAAGCTTTATTACTTCGTCTAATATATTCAAGGTAAAGTAATGTTAAGTAAAATAAAAATATTTTCTTTTCTTCTTTTCTTTTGCATCATATTCATAAATCCAGCATTAAGCCAAAAAGTCGGTTTTATTTCATCGGAGGCGATACGTCAGAATTTTGCGGATGCAAAAGCAGCCGAACAGCGTGTCCAAACAATAGTTGATGAGTGGAAACGCGAGCTTGCAGCAATGAAAAAACAAATTGACGATCTTGAATTCGAAATTAGAAAGAATAGGCTTATCTGGTCGGATACTGAACGCAGTGCAAAAGAAAAAGAGTTGCAGGAACTTATTGCAACCAGAGAAAAATATGCAAAAGATAAATTCGAACCAGGTGGAGAATATGATGTAATTGTACGCGAAGTAATGAAGCCGATAGAACAAAAAATTTACGCTGCAATTCAAGATGTTGCAGCCGCAGAAAAATTTGATATTATTTGGGATCAAAGTACACAGCCACTGACATACGTGAATTTTAAATATGATATTACGGTAAAAGTGCTTCGCCGATTGGGTGTGGATGTATCTAAGCTTGAGAAAGAATTAGAACAGAAGATTAAAAATGACCCTCGTAACCAACAACAAGAAGAACAGCCAACCGATCGCACTCGCAGACGCAGCCGTTCCACTCAAACAAGTGAACCAACTAAGCCGCAAGACAAGCAACCGCAAGAAAACTTAACTCCCGAAGAGAAAATGAAACAAGAGCGTGAAATTGAGAGAAAATAATAAAAAGGAATACTATGATTAATTTGACAGTAACAGAAATTGCTAAAATTATAAACGGCGAAATCGAAGGCGACGGCGGTATTTTAATAACAAAGCTACAAAGAATAGAAGATGCAAAAGCTGGCGAGCTTACTTTTCTTGCACGAATGGATTATGAAAAATACTTAGATAAGACAGAAGCTTCGTGTATAATTGTGCCGAAAGATTATAAAAAGTCACCAAAGCAAAATCAAGCTTTTTTACGTTGCGAAAAACCCTATGAGGCATTTATTTCACTTATCTTATATTTTGAAAACATTCGAAATATACCGAAAAGCTTTATTCATCCAACTGCTGTTGTTTCGGAAAGCGCAAAAATTGGCAAAAATGTTCAGATTGGTGCATACTGTTACATAGCAGATGGTTGCTCAATCGGAGAAAATTCAGTTTTAATGCCTAATGTTGTGCTTTATGAGAATGTTAAAATTGGTAATAATACAAAAATAAATTCAGGTGTTGTTTGCTATCAAGAAGTTGAGATAGGTAATAATTGTATAATTCATTCGGGTGCAATTATTGGCGCAGATGGATTTGGCTACTTAGAAAATAAAGAAACGGGTGAATTCCAAAAGATTCCACAAATTGGAAATGTAGTAATCAAAGATAATGTTGAAATTGGAGCCAATACAACCATAGACAGAGCTTTATTGGGGAGCACAATAATAGAAAATGGTGTTAAAATAGATAATCTTGTTCAGGTGGGACATAACTGTACAATTGGCGAACACACAGGCATTGCTGCACAAGCAGGAATATCCGGTAGCACAAAAATCGGCAAGCGAAATCGTATAGGTGGACAGGTTGGTTTTGCTGGTCATCTTGAAACAACTGATGATGTTTTGTTGATTGCACAATCTGGTGTCTCCAAATCTGTCACAAAGCCGGGCGCATATTTTGGAAGTCCTATAAAAGAGCGAATGCTTGCATTTAAAATTGAAGCTTGTTTGCGTCAATTGCCTGATTTATTTGCAGAGGTCGAAAAAATCAAGAGAGAATTAGGTAAATAATCCATTATACATTTATGTTTGAACTTTTTTAATCAAATGAATAATGATTTTTTATACTATTTTTTGTTTTTCATCTACTCATCTGTTCTAATTTTTCTTTTTATCAAGTACCTTCGCTGGAAAACTGCTCTTCAAAAAACTTTCTATAAAAAAACAAATACAAGTAAATTCAAAATAATTATTGCTGTTAAGTTTACGGTATTATTTTTTGTTGGACTGTATTTTCTGCATCTTTATTTTTTAGGCTACGAAATTAAATCTACTTTTGATGAAAATGCCGAAGTCATCGTAGCCATAGATGTTTCTGGTAGTATGCTTGCAAACTTCCAAAATAGTAGCCGTTTGCAAGCAGCAAAGGATTTAAGTCAACAAGTGATAAATAATTTGAACAGCCCCATTTCATTAGTTGCGTTTGCTGGGAATGCATATATTATGTTGCCTTTTACAAACGACAAAGAGCTTTTGAGTAAATCTATTATTGGACTTAATCCAAATGATTTTTCTTTTCAAGGTTCAAATTTGGAGAAAGTATTCGAAAAATCTCTTTCAAACTTTTCAAGAAATGAGAATTATAAGATAATTTTTATATTTTCAGATGGTGAAATTTTTGATGGAGATAGTGAAAAATATTTAGATGATATAAAAAAGCAAGGTATCAGATGCTGTTTTATTTCAATTGGAAGTTCAAAAGAGGAAATTGTTAAATCCAATGTTTACAAACATTTTGATAAAGATTTTACAACAAAGGCTAACCATGAATTATTTAAAGAATTGGCTATAAAATCTAAAAGTTTACATTATAAAGTTACTGAATTTTCTGATATAACTCAATTTCAAGACAAAATTTTATCAAAAATAGCATCTTCGAAAGAAATAAGTTTTGAATATAATCGATTAATATTAATTATAATTTTGATTTTGCTGTTTTTAATAGTTAAATTATAATGTTCTGGAATTAATTAATGAATAAGTGATGAAAAAAATCCTATATTTTATTTTATTCTTGATTGCAACAGAATTGACTATCGCCGAAAATAAGATATTGATAAATGACACTATTATACCTAATGGCGAACGATATTATATACCTGTTGTAGGAAATATGAATTTACCTAATTCAGGGAATATTAAAATAAGTATCATTTACAATGCTTTAAATTTGGATATAAAATCTGCAATTGGTGGTGAAAACTATGGTTTTACCGATAATAACTTGAAAATTGAGCGGATATATCACAAATGGGACAGTTCAGAAGTAAAAATTAGTAGTAATGGATTTATAGCAAACTTTATTGGAATTTTATTTTTATTGCAAATCGAAGCGTTAGTTGGACCAGACAGCATCACAACGCTTAAGCCAATTTCATTAGTAGTAGATGGTAATAAAATCGATTGCGAATTTCGCAGTGCAAAGATTTATACAAAATCACCGATCGTTCAGCAGAAATACATCGAAAATTTATCGTATTTTTATCCTAATCCTTTTGATTATGAAGCAACAGTAAAATTTACTATTGAAGAACAAACCAATGTTGAATTTTATATTTACAACACAGATGGAAGGAAAATTGCAACAATTCCTACAAATACTGGTGATTATCGTTACTCTATTTTCAATGAAAAAGATGAAAAAATTGAAATTACAAATGATTTAATATTATCTAAAGGCACTTATAAATTAATATTCTCTCCTATTGTTACAAAATTTTCAGCTGGAATTTATTATTTCGTTATGAAAACAAAAAATGGGACATACAAAACAAATTTTATATACATTAAATGATGGAATAATGAAAGTTAAGGTATTTTCAATATTGATATTTTTTATTCTAATAAATAATTATTTTCTGTTGGCTCAAGATACAAGTAACGTTAAGACATCTATCAAGAATCCCGAAGGACGCGAATTTTGGTTATGCTTTTTGAAAAACTTTAAAGATGACGAGAGAAAATTATCAAAATCAAACGAATTACAACTTGAGTTTTTTATAACAAGTGATAAAGATGCAAATGTTATAATTGAAATTCAAAGCATAAATTATCGAAACAGTCTATTTGTTGCCGCAGGTACTATAAAAAACGTAAAAATTGACATTAGAGCGCAAGTTCGTAGTTTCGATAATATTGAGGTCGGTCAAGGAATACATATTACTGCGGATAATCCAATTACGGTTTATGGACTAAATAGGCGTTATCAGACAACAGACACTTATCTTGGGCTGCCTGTGGAGGTGCTTGGAACAGAATATAGAGTAATGTCATATTATGTAACGGACGATTTGCTATCAATTGCTGCAATTGTAGCAACGGAAAACAATACAATCGTCGAAATTACACCAAGTGTTCAAACATATTCAGGACAGAAAGCTGGCGAAACATTCAGAGTAACGTTAAATCGTGGAGATGTTTATCAAGTGGCTGGCACTAGAACTGCGAAAAGCGATTTAACAGGTACTTTAATCCGTGCCAACAAAAAAATTGCCGTTTTTGGTGGGCACCAATGTTCTTATGTGCCAAGTGTATTACCAGAAATTATTGCTTGCAATCATTTGGCTGAGCAATTGCCACCTATATCATCTTGGGGAAAACACTATTACATTGGGAAATTTAAATTCCGCACTAAATATACTTATCGGGTGTTGGCACATTTTCCAGAAACAAAAGTTTTTGAGAATACAAATCTTGTAACCGTTCTTAAAAGTGGGCAATATTTTGAACGAACAACAGACCAGGATATACAAATTACAGCTGATAAGCCTGTATTGGTTGCACAATATTCTCAAGGATTTAAAAATGGCGATTCAATCGGCGATCCTATGATGCTACTTATAAGCCCAACCCAGCAGTTTTTGCGAAAATATCGTTTTGCAACTCCTGTAAGCGGTGAATGGGAACATATTATAAACATTGTCGTACCAACTGAAGCTGCTAAAACTATACAACTAAACGGCAAACCTATTGACTCGACGGAATTTAAGCCATTCGGATTGAGCAGATATTCTATTGCTTATATATCGATACCTTATGGAAGCCATGTTATTGAAGGTGCTTTGCCATTTGGAATGTATTCTTATGGTTTTGGCAAGGGAATGGACGCATTTGATGCCTATGGTACTATGGGCGGGCAATCTTTTATGGAATATGAATACGAACGAGATATTAATCCGCCGACTGTGGAGGCAAGATATATTTCAAATAAATTTGTCTTACTTATTCGAGATGATAAACCTGATGATACAGGGATAAAAGATTTGAAAATTATTTCAAATAATAACATTGATTTTAGCGAACCCAATATTGTGGAAGCAACCCCACAATTAAACATTGAGATTAATCCAAAAGTAACATCGGAAGAAGGTAGACTATCGTTCCGAGTAAGAGATGTCGCATTAAACGAAGCAATTTTTACTGTATGCTATGTGTATGATTATTATGAAGGTGTTTTTAAATTTTCATTGAACAGTGGATTGGATGTAAATTGTGCAATTGATTATGGATTGAATTTTGGATTTTTTATAAAGCCATCATTTGTAATGAATAAAGTGAATTTTATAAATTCTGGAAACATAAAAGCTAAAGGCAAATTCGAAAATAGCAATTCAAACACTTTTAGCTTTGGTTTATTTGCATCGAAATCAATAAATCCCGACTGGCATATTTCATCTTACATTACTTATGAAAACTATGTTGGCAAAATTTCTGCACCTGACACAAATTTTGCTTATGTTAGAGATATAACCACTGGCGAGCTAAAATTATTCCGTGAACAAACGAATTTGGAACTTAGGGGTAATTATCTACAAGCAATATTTGCAGTAAATTACATTATAAATGAGCTTATTTATACAAGAATTGGAATTAGCTTTGATTTAAACCTATCAAAAGAAGTTAATTTAACCCGAGAAATATTAGAACCAATTGACTTTGTTTATTCAAATGATAAAAGAGAAATAAGACCAAATGATGCACCAAAAGAGCTTAATTCTTTACGTTCTTTTGTGTTTGGTTTGGATTTTGGATTTGGACTTAATTTTAGAATATACAAACGAATTTACTCATTTTCAGAAATAAACTATAACTTTCACATAATGGATTTAATTGACGATGGTACTTGGAAATATAACAAAATATCATTAATCATTGGTGTTAAATATAAGCTATGAGAGAAATAATCGGTATTGTCTATAAGGAACTATTCAGTGAATTTCGTACCAAGTCATCATTTGCAACAGTGGGACTATTTGTAATTACAACAATTACGATAATCGGTATTGGTATCGGCAACGAACCAATAAGCAGCCAAATTGCTGGTGGATTGTTGTGGGTAGTGATGTTTTTTGCAGCAATGATAGGGTTAGCAAAAATTTTTGTTCAAGAGGAGGAACGCTCAACAACATTGTTTCTTCAAATTATATGCAAAACAAATCACATATATTTTGGGAAATTATTCTACAATACACTTTTAAGCCTTGTGATAAATTTTCTTGCTGTTTTTTTATTTTTATTCTTCATAAACCAGGTTAAAATTAATTCATGGGATGTATTCGTTATAACAATTAGTCTATCCTCTATTGGACTTGCAGCTGCAACAACGATTATTTCAGCATTAATTTCCAAAGCAAGTAGCAAGAATGCCCTATTCCCCGTTTTGTCGTTCCCCGTACTTCTCCCATTGATTTTCATTGGACTAAATTTAACAATTGATTGTGTCGAAGGAATAAAGTTTTCGCAAGCAATAAATGATTTTAATCTGCTTTTAGCTTATAGTGGCTTAAATATATTGCTCTCCTACTATTTATTCGAATATATCTGGCAGGATTAGTTTGTAACTAATTTCACATTTTAATTGTTAATAAAACGTAAATTTATATTTCTTTAGGAAATTAGATGAAAGCATTCAGATATGTATTTTTAATATCATTTTTTATCATTGCAATTGAGCTTAATGCAAAATTAGTTATTAGCTATACAAATCTTGATTTAAACAATGCACCCAAAGGCTATATTGAGTTAGAAGTAAAACAAAATAATACATTATTAGAAGATTTAACTCTTGATAATTTTTTAATCGTTGAAGGGACAAGGGCTCGTAAACCTGATAGTATAATTAAATTAACCAAAACCAAATATGCTTTATTTTGGACATCACCATATGAAGTATATCCACAGTATATTCATCCTCAAAAACCAGACGACATTCCTATGCTTTCGCTGACAGTTGTTGTTTCCTACGCAGGAGAGACAGAGCGATTAAACTTTCTATATGAAAATCCGGGCTTACCAATGCTTGTTATAAAGGAGAGAAAAAGCGGGAATGTTATAAAAGAAATATCATTTTATAATACAACAAAATATCAAATAAGCGTTGTTGCATTTGTAAATAAAAACACTATTACTGACGGTCTTAAATTAGACTCTATAACATTTACAAGCCCTTACTTTTCGTACAATTGGCAAGGCACACCATTCGATATGACCTCCCGCCCGCCGATGGTTATGGAATTTAGCGACCATTACCTTGTTGATGTGATGTATAATCCGCCAGATGATCGTCCACTACGTGCTTTGATGCAATTTCATTATAACAACGGTATGGTAAAAAATATTGCCCTTGTTGGTGGGAAATTCCAAGTAAAGCAAACAACTATGCTACAACTAATTCAACCAAATGGTAACGAAATACTAACACCTTGCCAAACTTACGATATAAAATGGAAAGGTCACTCAAAAGATCAGCCTGTAATTGTTGAATTTTCAGCTGATGGTGGTAGTAGTTGGCAACAAATTGCAAAAGTAACAGACTCAACATACAAATGGACTGTGCCAAATGTTGAAACTGAGAAAGCTTTAGTACGTGTTAGACAGGAATTCACAAAGTTTAATGAAGTTATTTTAAAAGAAGACTGGTCTAATATAACAAAAATTGCTTTTAATTCAAATGGAACACGTGCTATAGGAGCAAATACGCAAGGCAAAATTTATGAATTCGACATCTACAATCAGCCAAACTCACCAATAAATCGATATTTCGAGAATTTATCAGGCGGCACTTATTATAATATCGCTGTTGAATATATCAATAATGATGAAATCGCATATTTTTATAAAAAGAATTTATTTTCTAATCCAAGTATTGCGTATTTTAAAGTCGGCTCATCTTTGCCGACTAAAACTATTAATTTAGATTTTGATGTTAACAAAGTTTATAAAGATCCAAAGAATAGATTTTTTATAACAAAAAGTTCATTTGAACCTAAATTTAACATATTAAGTATAGATAATGGAAATCTGTTGCATTCAGTTATCACTAAAATGCCTATAAGCAGCATAAGTTTCAATAAATCGGGAGATACAATCGCTATAATTGAAATTGACGGACGAATAACTATATACGAAGTCAAAAGTGTGAACAATTTCACAAAATTAAATGAATTTTACTTAGATGGCATTGCTATTCCAACAAATATAAAGTTTTCGCCAAACGGTAAATTACTTGCAATTTCAGTAATGCAAGAGGACAACTCGGGAACAGACACATATCTGTATGACTTGCTGCAAAATAGTGTTGTACGGATATTTCGTCCAGCAGTAAACACACCAATTGAGATTGATTTTAGTCCTTCATCCGGAGCAATAGTAATTGGTTCGCCAAATTTGGATCAAATTGTGATGTATGACTTAACTGGTTCCGATGCCAAATCCGTTCTATCGGGGCATCCAAATACAATGAATGATATGAAGATGGATCCAGAAGGTTTTGCAATACTTTCGTCATCATCAGGAGAAGCAAATTTTAAACATCGCTCTTTTTCATATCCAGAACTTGATGCTTCGGATAATAATTTTAGAATAATTGCTGCAAATTTATCCATCGCAGAACTGAACATTCAACCGCTTATTATTGGGACAGAGAATATTTATCGTTTTTCTACACATATTTGTAACAATAGTGAAGTACCAGTTTATTTTTATAATATTTCTCCAAAAAATGGAACACATTTCAGAGTGCTTAATACAAATCTTGTTGATACATTGTTACCAAACAATTGTTATGATTTGCTAATAGATTTTATACCACTGGACACAGGAATAATAAATGATGAGATTATTATAAACTCTTGTTTTAAAAACTTTGTTGTACCAATATCATTTAAAAGCTTGGATAGAAAACTAACATTGCTAAATGCTTCGGGCTATTCTTTCGATGAAACTTGCATTAAGAATAAGACTATAAAAAAATTCCCATTGTTTAGAAACGATGATACTGTTAATGTTTTGATAAATAAAATTGAAATCGAGCCAACCTTGTCGCATATTTTCCACGTAGAAGATATCATAAAAGATACAATAATCAAACCAAATGAAACATTATATGTGAATTTTTCATTCCAACCGCAAGAACTCAAAGAATATGTTGGGAAAATACTCATTTACCATTCAAATCAGTCGAATGTAATAAAATTGGCAACTATAAAAGGTAAAGGAATTGGAACATTTCTCACAGTTAGTCATAACAAATTAATGTTTATAAATGAAATCAATATTCGGACAATTGAAGTCAAAAATACAAGTCAGCAGGCAATAACACTAACAGAAGTATCCTTTGAACCACAAGGCTTTTTCCTTTTAGAAAACAGCTTGCCAATTAAATTGGAAATAAATAAATCAATAGTTCTTAGCATAAAACGGGTGCAATTTGCTTCTGAACCTGTAAAATTACAGTTTGTCGCTGAACCTTGCCTTGTATCGAGTGATATAACAATAGACAATTATCAAGCTTCATCAGTACTTGAAATTAGTCAAACACAAGCTGATCCGAGAAAGAATGCAAAAATTGAGATAAAGTTCTCGAATGCAGAAAACAATCCGTATCAAGGTGAGCGTTTTTTTGAAGGTGAAATCGCGATAAACCCAAGAATATTTCTACCACAGAGCATATATTCAACTTTTGGAAATGCAAAAATTTTGGCTAATGATATCATAAATAATAAAAGACATATAAAATTTAGGATAGACGGTGATTTTAATCACACAAATGGCACACTATGCGAAATTTCTGGTATTGCAGGGCTTGCTGATATTATTCAATCACCAATTGAGTGGGTAGAGGCACCTTACTGGGGAACCTCTGTCAATACTTTAACCAAAAACGGAGAGTTCAAGCTCATCAATATCTGCGAGAACAGGCTAATTTCAACAAATTCTACTTTTATAAAATCAATAAAACCTATACCCGCAAGTGATAAAATTAACATTACTATCGAGGCAAAACAGCAGCAAAATGGTTCCATTCAAATAGTTGATTTATTTGGTAATACGGTTCTCAAAACAGATGATATTTTAATAAAAGCAGGACTAAATAACTTCTCAATCAATGTTTCATACATTAGTAATGGAACTTACCGATTGATTTTGAATATAAACGATAGTGTAATATCTGAAAAAATTGTTATTATGAGATAATCTGGAGCTTTTTTGTGAAAAAAATCATTTTAAGTTTGGTTATTTTTTTAAGTTTTATAAATATAACACATAGCCAACAAGATACAAATTATAAAAATACATCGATTGTTAGTTCAATTGCGATACAGGGTAATTTTTACAGCTCAAATTTCAGAAGCTTGCCAGGATATCCAAGTTGTTGTACAAATTACGATTTTGCTTTCGGGATTGGGCAACATTTTTCGTTGGGATTAGAGCAAAGACTTTCTGAAAAACTTTTTGGAACTAACTTGTCTTACATAATTGCTACAAATTTTTCAAATCAATCAGCAAAATATTCTATTGATGAATTTATCGGATATTATATTGAAGGTAATAATTCACAAAAAATTATTTCAAATTACATACTTGATATAAATTTGAAAACACTTGGTTTAATTACAAAGCTTAACATTTCACCTCAAATTGATATACCGTTGGAATGTTCATTAGGTATGCACTTTGATTTTCCAGTTATCAAAGATGTATATAAAGTTGAAAAACTAAAAAAACCAAGTTATATCTTTTATTCTGATACTAAAAGTCGCAAAAGAGCAGAGCAAAGCGGTAGTTTAAACGAACTTTCATCTGTTTTGTATTCTTTGAGCTTCGGAATTTCATATTACTCGATTAATTTTTCCAATCTAAGTATAAAACCTAACTTAGAAATGAACATAGGATTAAACGATGTAGTAAAAAATACTAACTGGAAAATTTGGAATTCTAAAATTGGTATTGCAATAAATTATAATATTCCTAAAAAGAAAGAAGAACCCAAAATTCAACCACTTATTCCACCAATGCCCGAACCAGCATTGCCCGAGTCACCAAATTACGATTATAAAATAATATGCAAATACTCAAACGTTGAACTTAAAGATAGTATGAATATAATTATTCCAATTTTTGCTGATATGCCAGCAGAAGTCATTCTTTTCCCAACAGTTATTTACTTTAAGAAAAACAGCGGCGAACTTTACAACACGCTAATTCCAATCAATTCAATTGCTAAGAAGTTCGACTTAGATAGTGCCTTTGCTAATTTCGTTCGGAATAACGAAGTAAACGTCCTTGTAAAAATAAATCGTTTGCAAGATGAAAGTCCTAAAGCATTCGAGGAACGCAAACAAAAAATACTTGAGATTGTGCGAAAATTTGCACCTAATACTATAGATTTATACGAATTTCAAGAAAATATAATTCCAAAGGACAGTATTGAAAGCAGAATTTCAGATGAATATATAACTGCACATTTTAAATACAAGGAATTTGGTAATATAAATTTCACTCATTATAAAGAAAGCGAAAAAAGATATTATTCAAGAGATCGTAATGTTGTCTTTATTAATGCAGAAATTCCATTCGAATTTGAAAAATATAATATCAAAGTGATTATCGATGATAGTATATTTTATGAGAATGATAAAATAAACAGTAGATTTAATATTATTGATGATTATTATCTTCATAAAGGTTTTGTTTCAACTCCATTACGAGTTAAATCAACAGTTCAGTTAAAGAATGGGATCATACTCGAAAAAGAACGTCTGTTTTACATCAAACCTCAACTGGCAAAAATTAATATTCTGGTTAACACAAGCGAAGGTAAAGAATATGCAGTATTAGGACTGTTCGATTACGACAGTTCGGAGTTTTCATACGTTGACAAAAGAGTGCGAAATAAAGTTTATGATGACGTAAATATCCGCAATAAAAGAATAACAATTATCCCATTTACTGATAATATTGGCGGAGCAACCTACAATAGAAAATTAGCAGAAGCAAGAGCTCAATCAGCTGTAAAAATACTTGGTTTGCGCGAAGGCGATTATTCAATTGAATACACTAATCAATATCTTTTCGATAACAAGACACCATTGGGGAGAGCACTAAATAGATGTGTTATAGTAGTAATAGAGAAAAGATAAAATTGGTAAAAATGGCGACTTATGAGTCGCCATTTTAAATATTATTTATGCTATAATCTTCGAAACTTTGAAGAATAACCTAATTTAAATATCTACTTTTTAACAATTTCAACAAGTTCCATTTCGAAAATAAGTGTTGCATAAGGTGGAATAACTGTACCATAACCTTTTTCGCCGTAAGCCAGTTCATAAGGGATAACGACTTCCCAACGAGAACCGACATTCATCATTGGAATTACAATCTGCCAGCCTTTGATCAAGTCTTTAATAGGCAAATAGACAGGATTATCTTTTGCAGAAGTATCGAAAACAGTGCCATCAGTAAATTTAGCAATAAGCTTCATCATTACAGCATCATTAGTGGATGGCTTCGGACCGTTGCCGGCTTTTAGCACTTTATATTGGATACCTGAGGGGAGCACAACTACACCAGGTTTTTTCTTATTCTCCTCCAAGAATTTCATACCATCGGTTTTATATTTGTCAGCATTTTTGCTGCGAAATTCATCAAGCTCGCGCTGCTGGCGGTTTTCTTGAGTTTGTCGAATACGTTCCATAAGTTGCATATTAAGCTGGCGACGTTCTTCTTTTTTGATTTGAGCTTTTGTTTCGGAGGAGTCGTCCGAAAAACCATCGCGAAGTCCTTGCAAGTAAGCTTCTTCGACAAATGGGAAGCTATCAGTTCGGAATGCTACACCTAAATCATAACCAACTGTGTAACTCATCTTCTCATTTTCATTTTTCATATCAATTTTTTTCGTGTTTTCACCTGTTTTAGAGCATGACATAATTAATACAACAAAAATAAGAAATTTAAAGTATTTCATAAATTCTCCGAAATTTAGTGTTAAAAAATGTAAATTAACAAAAAATAACAGCCTCACCAAAGGTAATAATTATCTGAAAAATTTAATTTTTTTGATTAAACCTTTTGTGTTTAAATTTGTCTAATTATTAAACATTTGAAAAGCGAACTTGTTAGATCAAGAGGAAAAATACATAATACAGGAATATATCGCTAATAAAAGCAACAAAGCTGCAACACAATTAATAAGGAAATATCAAAAATTTGTTTTTGCGGTTGCTTTGCGGTATGTTGGTTCGTACGACGATGCTGAAGACTTGACACAAGAGGTGTTCATAAAGGCGCTGAATAATTTGCACAAGTTCAATCAAAACAGTTCTTTAAAAACTTGGCTATACAGAATAACGGTTAATACGTGTTTATCTTTTATTCGTAAGAAAAAACTTATGAGTTTTTTGAGAATCGACGATAATAATGACGTAATTAAAAAACAAAAAGATTTTAGTCCTGAACAATATTATTTAGGAAACGAGTTGGAAAGAAGGTTTCTTTTGGAACTTACGAAATTACCAGAAAAACAACGTGAAACATTTGCACTACGATATTTTGATAATTTAAGCTATGAAGAAATTTCAAAACTTTTAGGAACAAGTGTTGGGGGACTTAAAGCAAATTATTTCCAAGCAATAAAAAAACTATCAAAAAAATTAAGAAGTGAGATATGAAATGGAAAACGAAATAAAGAAAAAGCTTTTTGAGCTTCTGCCTGATTATGTCTTTGGGCGTTTATCTGCCGAAGAAAAAGATTTTTTTGAGCAGAATTATCAAAAATTTGATGATATTATTGAAGAAGTAAATCAAGCGAAAGCTTTTTTCAAGCAACTTGAGCAAATGAACTTCGATAAAGTTTTTTCTGAACACACACGGAACACATCTGTTGGAGTCCTAAGTAAGCTTGAAAAAGGGTACCAACCTAAAAACAAGCTTACGTTTACACCGAAATTTGCTATACCTGTATTAGCTATTTTAGTGTTGTTTTTAGCGTTTCAATTGGATTATTTACAGAAACGCATAAGCTATATTCATATCGATAAGCAAACAATTTCCAAAATTGATAGTATAAAGATTAGCGACAGTTTACTGACTGATGAATTATCAACAAGTGAAATTAGCAGTCTTTTGAGTTATTCTACATTACTTATTCCAGAAATTGATACTGAGGATAATGATTTAGAGGAATTAAGCAGCACTTTTGCCGAATTAGCTCAGGATGACAATGTTCTAAATTATTTGGATAATAACAATATATATAATTATTTTGAAAATATTGATGAAAATAAATTTCAAGAATTAATTGAGGAGATATACAAAAATGAAGATATTAAAAATTAAAATTTTCTTTTTAGTTTTAATACTATTTGCATCAGGTAAATTGTTATCACAACCACCTGAGCAGCCACCAATGCGTGGAGCTGCATTTCAAAGACTTGCAACTATGAAAAAAATTAAATTAATGGAGGTGCTTAATCTTGATGAAACTAAATCTGATAAGTTTTTAGCAAAATATACAGCTTATGAAAATAAAATGATAAGCTTGCATAATAACATTGATCAAGTTACACGAGAACTTGATAATTTGATGAAGAGCGAAAAAGTAAAATCAAGCGAACTTAAAGGGAAAATTGATGAAATCTTAAAATTAAATCAAGAACATTCAAAGTTAATAAGCGAGAGGCTTAAAGATTTTCAATCTATTCTTACAGATGAAGAATTTGCAAAAGTATTGCTTTTCGAACGTAACTTTAACTCCGAAATAAGACGAAAAATTATGGATAAAGGTCCACCGAAAGATATAAACGAAAGAAAACAGATGAAAAAAAGAAAATTCGAATAAAGAGAATTTGGGGCTGCTCATTTGGACAGCCTTTTTTTAATTTAAATAATTGGAATAATTTGAGTAATTTTGACATACGTTGAGTTTCATATTATGTTAAAATGAAAATACTTTATTTGATGTATAGATTTCCCTATCCGCTTGATAAAGGTGATAAACTCCGAGCTTTTAATTTTATCAAACAATTATCCAAAAATCATGAAATTTACTTGGTTTCAATTATTGATGAAATTATTGAACCGCAGTGGTTAGAAATTTTAAAAAAATACACAACCAAAATTTATTTAGTCAAACAAAGTAAAATTAAATTAATAAAAAATCTGCTTATAAATTTATTTAATGGTAAACCACTTCAAAACGCCTTTGTTTATGATAAAGCATTAAAAAATCAAATCAAGACAATTATTGAAGAAACTGAATGTGATATTGCAATATGCTTGATGGTGCGTCCTGCTGAATATTTAATCGGAACAAAAATTAAAAAAATACTTGATTATCAAGATGCATTATCGATTGGTTTCGAACGCAGAAGCAAGAAAAGCTCGTTTCCAAGAAGCTTATTTTATAAAATGGAAGCCGAGAGACTTAAAAATTTTGAGCGCTTTTTGTTTGATAAATTTGATTTGAAGCTTATTATAACTGATGAAGACAAAAAGCACATAAATCATCAAGATAAATACAAAATTGTTGTCATACAAAATGGCATAGATACAAGCTATTTCACTCCTGAATTAGATACCAAGAGAGATATTGATATCCTATTTGTTGGCAATATGCAATATGAACCAAATATTCTTTGTGTTAAGTATATTGTTAACGAGATATTACCGAGAATAAAATTACATAAATCCAATATCAAACTAATGATAGCTGGCGCTGAACCAACAAAGGAAGTACAGTCGCTTGCTGACGAAGATGTAATAATAACAGGGAAATTAGATGATATACGCCAAGCTTATAATCGAGGCAAAATTTTTCTCGCTCCTATGCAAACGGGAACAGGCTTGCAAAACAAACTGCTTGAAGCAATGGCAATGAAGCTTCCTGTTGTAACATCGGAATTATGCAATAAAGCATTGCTTGCTAAAGAAAATGAGCAGATTTTAATTGGGCGTTCTCCATCAGAATATGCTGAACATTGTATAGAATTGCTAAACGATAGTTTTTTATATGAGAAAATTAGCAATAATGGCTACAACTTTGTTATCAATAATTTTTCTTGGGAGCACAACATTAAAAAGTTAAACGAACTGATTGATAATATTTAATGTATAATTCCGTTTTAAAATAAAAGGTTGTTATGCAAAATAAAGAAAAAGCAAATTTACTACTTGTCGATGACCAAGAGCCATTTTATAGGCTTATAAATCGATATTTTGCCCATACAGATTACACTATGGATTATACCTCCAACCCAGAAGAAGTTGAGAAAATGATTGAAAACAAGGAATATGATTTAGTTATATTGGATGTGATGATGCCTAAGGTTTCGGGTTTTGAGTTATGTAAAAATATTCGTAAAACTTACACAATGTTTGAGCTACCGATACTATTTTTATCAGCAAGAAACGAAAGCCAAAATATCGCCGAAGGTTTTATCTGTGGTGGTAATGATTATGTTAGCAAGCCATTTGAAGCAAGCGAACTTATTGCACGAGTGCAAACATTAGTGCGACTAAAGAAACTTTATAAAGCTAATCGTCTGCTTAACAAAGAATTAGAAGAAAGAAATCGTTTTTTACAAATGAACATTCACGATTTAAAATCCCCGCTTACAACTATTATGGTTCTTGCTGGACTTGTCCAAAAAGATTTACAGGAGGACGAGGAAAACTATAATAATTTAGACATCATAATAAAAACTTCGGAAAAAATGTTACATATTGTCAATGAAATTCTTGAATTTAATAAATTAGGCAATCAAGAGGTCGATCTAAAATTTGAAGTTGTCAATTTCGATGAAATATTAGCTCAAGTCCTCGATGTCCAAAAACCACTTGCCCAGAATAAAAATCAAGAATTAATCATAATCCAAACAACAGATAAACCAATTAAACTGAAAGTTGATAGCGAAAAAGTTGTTCGTGCTGTTAATAATATTTTAGGTAATGCAATTAAATACACTCCTAAGGATAAAAAAATACAAACTCTAATTACAACAAATTCAACTGAAATCGGTAATTTTTTGCGTTTAGAAATTAGCGACACAGGACCCGGTTTTAAGGAAAATGAAATAGACAAAGTTTTTACAACATTTGGAAAATTCTCAGCCCAACCAACAGGAGGTGAGACATCCAGTGGGCTTGGACTTATGATCGCAAAACAGTTAATAGAGTTGAATAATGGTAAAATCTGGCTTGATAAAGACTACAAAGATGGAAGTAAATTTGTCATTGAGTTACCTATCGTTAATAATAATGAAAATTTAGATCAATAAAATACATATTTAATAATTAATAATAATTTATCAACCTTGAAATTTTATGAGTTTTTTTTCGTAGATTGTTTAAAGTTAATTTACAGGTGTAAAATGAAACTTAAGCCAATTATACATCAATTTTTCTTTGTAATATTCATTGTTGTTTCAAGTTTTAACTTATCCAGTTGCGATGAATCGAGCAGCCCGAGCGATTTTAATTTATTTTCACCAACGGATGATTTAGAATTAGGTAAAAAAATTGATGCTGAAATTACCGCGAATAACAATGAATATCCAATTTTAAATAATCAGCAGGCAACAGCTTATTTACAAAATATGGTTAATACAATTTTGAACTCACCTGAAATAAAGTACAAGAATACTTTTGAGTACAAAGTTAAGATTATCAACACCAACACCATAAATGCTTTTGCTGTCCCTGGCGGCTATGTTTATGTTTACAAGGGTTTGATAAAGTTTTTGGACAATGAAGCAACTATGGCAGCCGTTTTAGCTCACGAAATTGCACACATAGAACGGCGCCACGCAACAAAGAGAATGACAAAGCAATATGGTGTTTCGATTTTGCTGAGCCTTGTTTTGGGAAGCAATCCAAGTGTTTTGGAAGAAATTGCCGCAAATATTCTGACAGGTCTTGCTCTACTTAAAAACAGTCGCGATGATGAATATGAAGCCGATGAATATTCATTCAAATATTTACTTTCTACAAGTTGGTATCCTGGTGCTGCTAAATTATTTTTCGATAAAATCGGAGCAAACGAACAAGGTGGCAAGCTCGAAGAGTTGCTCTCGACACATCCTTTGCCACAAGAGCGGATCAAAAAGCTTGATAATCTTATTGCTAAACACAATCTTGGCAAACCAAACGAAAGTAATTTATTTTCTCAAAGATATATTAATTTTAAAAATAGTTTACCCAATTAAATATGTTAGCATATCAAAAAATTTCTGAATTAATTAAAGAAAAGAAGACTCTCCTTTGTGTTGGGCTTGATACTGATTTAGAGAAAATACCTGAGGTGTTTCCCAAAAATTCCGATGGAATTGTGCAATTTAATAAAGAAATCATTGAAGCTACAAAAGATCTTGCAGTAGCTTACAAGATTAATTTCGCTTTTTACGAGCAATATGGTGTTGCTGGTTTCAAAGCCTTAGAAAAAACTTTCAAACTTATATCAAACAAGTATTTTACAATTGCCGATGCTAAACGCGGAGATATTGGGAATACCTCGCTTTCTTATGCGAGTAGTGTGTTTGATTATTTTAATGCAGATTCAATTACGGTCAATCCCTATATGGGATACGATTCTTTATCACCTTTTTTTAAATTTAAAGATAAGATTGTTTTTATATTAGCGCTTACATCAAATCCAGGAGCTTTTGATTACCAAAAATTAAAAGTAGAAGGCGAAGAATTATACAAAATTGTTATCAAGAAAACATCTGTAAGCTATAATTTTGAGCAAACTGGATATGTTGTGGGAGCAACTCATCCAGATGAATTAAAAGTAATACGCAAATTAATACCAAAACATTTATTGCTTATTCCAGGAGTTGGAGCACAAGGTGGAAGTATTCCCGATGTGCTGGAAGCAAATGGATGTGCCCCAGCGATTGTGAATGTATCTCGAGCAATAATTTACCCCGAAGGTGATGGTGATTATTTTGAGCTTGTTCGTCAGAAAGCAGAATACTATGCAAAGTTACTAACTTGTCCGAGGGTATGAGATGAGAAAATTCATTTTAATTACTATAATATTGATTTTTTGTGGATTAAACATAAACTGTCAGAAGCAAGATCCACGACATAAAGTAAAAATTGGAGATGTTGCTCCAGACTTTACATTGAAATTTATTGATGGCAAAACAATGAAATTAAGTGATTTACGCGGCAAGGTAGTTATGCTTCAATTTACAGCAAGCTGGTGTAGTGTTTGTAATAAAGAGATGCCATTTATTGAGAAAGAAATATGGCAAGTTCATAAGGATAATCCCAATTTTCGGCTGTTTGGGGTTGATTTAAAAGAAGATAAAGAGACAATTTTGAAGTTTATCGAAAAGACTAAAGTTACATACCCTATTTTGTTAGACGAGGATGGAGCAATTTTTGAGCTTTATGCAGAAAAAGGTGCTGGAGTTACGCGCAATGTGATAATTGATAAAGATGGGAAAGTGCGCTTTCTTACAAGACTTTTCGAACGTGAAGAGTTCGACGAAATGAAGAAGAAAATCAACGAACTACTTCAAGAATAGACATTTCTGTTTTAAAATTCATTTTTTTTTAATATTTTTCTTAAAATTTTACACTTTATTGAGGTATTTTATGAAAAATATAGTTTTTGTTTTATTATTAATATTTGGATTTTCAATAATGATAAGCTCTTGCGGTAAAAACGTAAGCGTCGAAATTAGAAAAGAAGAAGTTTCGAAAACGACAGTTGATAAGGTAATTAAAGAATTGCTCGATCGATATGGAGAAGCCCAAAAAGACCGCATTGTGCGTGGTGTTGATGTGGTTGCAAAGCTCTGGAATGGAACAGAAAGCGATTTTGAGAAGTTTTGTATTGATAATTTCATCCACGATGAAAAAGAATTAGATGCTGTCTTTAATAGTTTTTCACGACATTTAGAAACACTTTATGGGTATTTTAACAAAATTTCACTTGATCTGAAAAAGCCAATGCACATTGATGAAGGCGAAATGACCCCAATCGATTTGATGATTGCTGGCTACGAACCATCTGCCCATTTAAATGCAGACTTTTTTGAAAATAAAATTGCATATTATATTGCATTGAATTTTCCATATTATACTTTGCAAGAAAAAAATGAATTAGGTAAAAACTGGTCAAGTAAACAATGGGCTTATGCTCGAATGGGAGATCTTTTTACAGCAAATATACCTGCAAATTTGTTGCTTAAATCGTCTGAGGCAATGTCCAATGCAGATAATTATATCAATAATTATAATATAATGGCGGGTTACCTTGTGGATGATAAGATGCAAACATATTTCCCTGAGGATATGAAGCTAATAAGTCATTGGAATTTACGTGATGAAATCAAAGCACAATACGGCAAAGAAAACCCTCTTGAAAAACAAAGAATGATTTATCAAGTAATGCTTCGTATAATTGATCAATCAATCCCGCAAGATGTAATAAATAATAAGATTTATCAATGGAACCCATATTCGAACAAAGTTTACAAAGATGGCAAGGAAATAGAGCTTAAATCAGAGCCAAATACACGCTATTATCATTTATTGACGAATTTTAAAGCAAAGAAAGCAATCGATGAGTATAATCCCCTATTCCCTACATATATAAAAGCAAAATTTGAGCAAGAGATGGAAATCCCTCAAGAAGAAGTTGAGAAAATGTTCGTGGAATATTGCTCAAATCCAGTACTGAAAGAAATAGCAGAGTTAATAAAAGAACGTCTTGGACGACCACTTGAACCATTTGATATATGGTATGATGGTTTTAAATCGCGCTCTTTATTAAATCAAGATGAGCTAACAAAAATTACGAGAAAAAAATATCCAAATCCTAAGGCTTTGGAAACCGATATCCCAAATATATTGATGAAACTTGGATTTAAGCCTGAAAAAGCAAAAGAGATTGCATCCCGTATAACAGTTGATCCATCGCGTGGCGCTGGGCATGCCTGGGGCGCACAAATGCGAGGCGATAAAGCACACTTGCGTACACGAATAGGCAAAAATGGAATGGACTATAAAGGTTATAATATTGCAATCCACGAGCTCGGACACAACGTTGAGCAAACAATCACTCTAAACGATGTTGATTATTATATATTAAACGGTGTACCAAACACAGCTTTTACAGAAGCTTGGGCGTTTACGTTCCAATCACGTGATTTGCCAATACTTGGGATTAAAAATACAAATCCTGAAAAAGAACTATTGGATGTGCTTGATGTTGCTTGGGCAACTTATGAGATTATGGGTGTATCAATTGTAGATATGCGTGTTTGGAAATGGTTGTATGAAAATCCAAATGCAAATGAAGAGCAACTGAAAAATAAAGTCATTGAAATTGCAAAAGACGTTTGGAATTCATATTTTGCGCCTGTTTTTGGTATAAAAGATCAGCCAATACTTGCAATATATTCACATATGATAGATTATCCATTGTATTTATCGGCTTATCCGCTTGGTCACTTGATTGAGTTCCAAATTGCAGACTACATAAAAGGTAAAAATTTAGCTGATGAAATGCAACGTATGCTTGTGCAAGGTAGGCTAACACCTGAGGTTTGGATGCAAGGAGCAGTTGGTAATAAACTTTCAGCTGAACCATTAGCCAATGCAGCTAAGAATGCTGTTCAAGAACTAAAAAATAGGAAGTAATTAAACAACCAATCATCAGAATTAAAAAGGCTGCCTAAAAGGCAGCCATTTTTTATTCATTATGGTAAAAATTCTAATGAACGAATTGCTTAGCGTAGAACTTTGGAGTTAGTTTTTCGCCAGTAGCTTTTTCTATCATATCGTTCCATTCGTATTTTGCACCAACGGAAAATACATTATCGATAAGGTATTTGCCGACTTCTGGATGCCCTGTAAAGCTCAATACTTTAAATGGATTATCTTTCAAGATTTTTTCTGCTATTGTGAAATATAATTGTGATGCAAAAAGTTCCCCTAAGTGATAGTTGTGATAATAACATGGACTTGTTGCAATGTGGATTTTAGTTGCCCAATCAGGTGAATTACGGCTTTCTGGACGTTTAATCATTTGGTATTTTTCAACTAAATCCCACCAAAGTTTGTTAAGATCCTGATCGGGATTTTCATACATAGCTTTTTCGAAGCGATACATAACCTGAGACCAACGGCTGAAAACAAGTTGTTGCATTTTTAATCTTTTATTTGCAATGTCGAAAATTTTGGATTTTTCTTCGTCAGAAATACCAACCATATCTTGGATCCATTGAGCTTCTGCACCTTTGCGACCGAAAAGCATAGCAATCGCCTCAGTTGTGAAAATATGAGCAGGTGTTCTTAAAATATATGGCAAATCTTTAGAGTAATGTTTTTCGTAAAGTGCATGACCATATTCATGAAGCATTGTTTCCATCCAACGCGCATTAGGACGAACGTTACAAAGTACACGAATATCGTTTTCACGGTCAATATTGATACAATAAGCATGTTGATTTTTGTTAGGTTTTTCATAAAGGTCGCTACGAGCAACAATATCATCAATTGGCAAACCAATGCTTGCATAATACTTTTCTGTTAGCTTCACAATATCTTGATTTTTGTAGTATTTATCGAAATCAACTTCAAAAATATGTGGAGCTTCTTGGAAAAATCTATTTTGGTAGTGCCAAGGCATAAGTTCTTCGGGCTTAATTTTTAAGCGATTGGCTAAATATGTATCGATTTCGTTTTTAAGTTTAATGTATTCATCACGGGTAAGCTGGTCAAGTTCATCAAAAAGACGGCTAATATCATTGGGATCTTGCTCGGAAAGCTTTAAGCTCATTTCGTAGTAATTTGTAAAGCCCAATTCACGAGCAACTTCATTGCGTAATTTAACAACAGCTAAAATATCATTTGCAACAAGTGGACCGATTTCTTTATGAGCAAGCCATACTTTTTTTAATTCATCACTATTGGTTGATTTTTTTAAAATTTCTTCGACATCGTTGTCGGTTAGCATTTTGTTGTCAACTTTCGCACGGAAGTTAGAATACTTGACCTCGATTTGAGAAACCATATCTGTAAGGCGATTTATTTTGCTTGTATCAGCTTGTTTTGATAAATATGAATTGTATAAAATATCGAGTTGTCGCTTCAAAAGTGGATCTTTAATGGCATTAGATTTTTTTATTTCTTCTAAAGTTTTAAAATCAACTTTGTTAAAGTAAATTTTGTTGTATTCTTTTTCAAGTTTAGCTACTTTTGCCCAATTTTCGTCATTGCTGTTGATGGATGCATCAAAATAAGCAGTGTAAAGTGCTTTCTCGAGAGGTTTTGCTTTCTCTACATACTTGTTGATAAATTCAGAAAGTTTTTTTTCCATTTCTGCGGTACTCCCGTTTTGTTCTGTTTTTTTGCAGGAATAATTAAAAGTTGCAAGTGCAAAAAACAAAGCAATTGCAATAAGGGATTTGAATTTTGTGCTCATAACACTTCTAAAAAATTAAACAAACAAATTAGTGATAAAGTAATACGTATAAATTAGTAAAAAAGTTTCAAAATTTAGAAAGGTGTCCAAACAAAACTAAAAAAAGGGAAAGCTAAAGGTTCGGTAATAAATGCGAGCCCGAAATCTGACGAAAATTTTGTACCTGCGAGCCTAAGCCCAATTAAAATGAGTGTGTTGGAAGGATTATTGACATCGCTATTCCAAATTTCACCTATAAAATGCAAGTCGTTACGGTGAGAGAATTTAGTATCAACTCCAAAAGCGACACCAAAGGCACCATTTGGGTAGGAAAGATTGTATAACTCGTTTTTAAAACGGATATTGTAAATATCTTTTTCCCCTGCTTTATAAAACAATAAGGCAGTAAGTGTGGATTTTTCACCTTGAAAAGTTGAGTTAATATAATAGTGAAAAAATTTATTGTAAGAATTGATAAAAGCAATGTTTGCCCCGCCACCGAGCCAAATGTTAGCATTAAAATCATCGATTTTGAATGCGGGATAAGAAAATTTTAAATTAGCTACGCTAATTTCTTGATCAGGGTATGCAAAAGGAAGAATGCTACGCCCTGCATAAAAAGAGGCAAAGTCCACAATTCCAGCGCCTGCATAAAATAAACCAAGCTCATAATTACCAATAAAATGATTGTTTTTTATTGGAATAGCAGTTGGGAGCAAATATACACGGTGATTATGTCGGTAGAAATCATTTAATAGACGTATTTCCGCTATTTCATCTTCAAAAATTGTTGTGTTGCCAATTAAAGTTCTAATTTTTAAAGCAAATTTATCATCTAAAATAGTTTTCTCAATTACTAAAACTGAGATAACATCACCATTAGCCAACCTGAAAATATAATTATGTCCTTCTTCGACTTCTTCGAAACTTAATCCAGCTGCAAATAATTTGAAGCCAAAAACTAGTAGAAACAAAAATTTTAAACATAAACTTTTCATAATTTTATCCAAGACATCCGATGTTACTAAAACATCGGATGCCTTGCTATCAAGTGATTATAATCTTTCAGCAACGGCTTTGCCCATTTCCAAAGTAGTATTGCTTCCGCCCATATCATAAGTGCGGACTTTTCCTTCGGCGATAACTTCAGCAACAGCTTTTTCGATACGGTCAGCCATTTCTTTTTCACCGAGCCATTCGAGCATCATTTTGCCAGTGAGAATTGTAGCAATTGGATTAACTTTATATAATCCAGCATATTTTGGAGCAGAGCCGTGAGTTGGTTCAAATACGCCAAGTTTTTCGCCAATATTTCCAGAGCAGCCAAATCCTAAGCCACCCACCATTTGAGCACAAAGATCAGAAATGATATCACCGAACATATTTGGAGCAACTAATACATCATAACTATAAGGATTTTTTAGCAACCACATAGTAATAGCATCAATATTTGCGTCATCCATTTCGATTTCAGGATAATCTTTGTGAACTTCTTTTGCAATATCAAGAAAAAGACCATCTGTTGCACGAACAACATTAGCTTTATGAACAATTGTGACTTTTTTTCTGTTGTGTTTACGAGCATACTCAAATGCAGCACGAATAATTCTTTCAGAACCTTTCTTTGTATTTATTTTGCAAGAAATTGCATATTGGTCGAGTGGTAAATCTGCAAAAACACCAAAAGGCTTAGATAATTTCTTTAATACATCCACTAATTCTTGAGGAACAGGACTGAATTCAACACCGCTATATAAATCTTCAGTATTTTCACGAAATACTACTAAATCAATGTCTTCTTTATAATTTAATGGATTTCCTTTGTAAGCTTTGCAAGGACGTAAGCAAACAAATAGATCAAAGAGCTGGCGCATACGAACAATCGGCGAGCGATAAACAAGTCCTTTGCCTTGAAGTTCTGGAATAAGTTCGGCTTCTGCCTGCTTGATTGGTTTAGAAGTAATGGCACCAAACATCGCAGCATCAACTTCTTTGAGCAAATCGATTGTTCTTTGTGGCAAAGCATCTCCTTCTTTGCACCAGAATTCCCAACCGATATCGCCGTGAACGTAATCAGCGTTGAAGTTTAATTTGTCGAAAACAATTTGTGTTGCTTCGAGCACTTCTTTTCCCACACCATCGCCAGGTAACCAAGCGATTTTGTAACGTTTCATAACTAGCTCCGTTTAATTAACATTAAATGAAAAAACAATTAGTGTAGGTAAAGATAAAACTTTTTTTTAAAATAATAAAATAAAATTAGTTAGAATTATCTATCGTAAAATATTTTAATCATTTTTCAACTATTGTAACGATATTTTTCGGTTACAGTGAGTGGTCTTATAAGTTTGTAATCGCCAAAACCAGTATTATCGAGGAATAAAAATTCACGGTTGTTTGGATAAATCCATCTTTCATAAACACGTCCATCGCTCATAGGATTTGATTTTTCAATACTAATAGGACGCCCGAAAATTATGTAAACCATACCTTTGTCAGTTAGCCAGCCTTCCGTATAAGAGCGGAAATGTTCGTTTGCATAAGCAATACGCATATAATACTCTTCGAAAGCTTCATTACGTTCAGTATTTGGAGTTGGATCTAAGAGTTTCCAAAATTCCTCGAAACGACGCATTTTTTCATCATCTGTTTGGGCTGTTTGAATAAACTCAAGTTCTTTTTGATTAGCAACATAACGCAACTGCCGAATAGCTTTGTTCAAATCATTAAGTACGAAGCCGCTTATTCGTGTTGTAGCCTTTATTGTTCTTTGAGCAACCGCAAGAATATCCTCCAACTCGTAATCATCACTTGCATCAGGTTTTAGCGCAAGTACTCTTAGAATGTAGTTATTTCGTGTAAATTTAGCTGGCTTTTGAACTCTTAAAAAAATACGATTTGTGCCAATTTTAATGTCTTTTGCGATACGTTTTCCCTGTTCGATAAGTTCATCTTTCTCGAAAATCTGATAAATAAAATCAACTTTTTTTGTTTCATTAGCATAAAATTCAAAAAATACAAAGAAACCGTCTTTCAAATTCCCAATGTTATCCGATATATGTGGTGTAATTCGCCATCTGCCTTGGTTTTCTTCGATGGAACTGACAAGGAGCAAGCCACTTAAAACATTTTCGTATTTATTGAAATCTATAACGTTAATTGCCCTTGACTGCGAGTATTCATTCTTTGAGTTCTCGTCGAGTAAAGTAGCTTTGACTTTATAGGAACCTGGAGGGATGAAAAATACCTTTTGTGTAACATCAAATTTTGCAGTTGCACCTTGTGTAACACTGAAATCATTTTCAACGAAATTTTTATCGAATTTTGCAGAACTAATAATATTACCAAGCGAGTCGAAAACAACTAAATTTGCTGAAAATTTAGCTAAATAACTTTCATCATATTTTACAAATGTTAATGATTGATATGGTACAAGCAAATAGCAATCAATGCGTGCAAAATCTGCAGAATCACCTTTGAAAACAATTGCATCGAAGTAAAAAGCATCATTGCCATCTTTTATATTGGAAAGTTGGGCATTAACAAAAGTTGTTAGCAAACATAACAACAAACTTGATAGTATAAGTCTTTTCATTTAACTTCTGTGATATTTAGGAAATTATTACATATTGAATCTGCCAAGTCCCGATGATAAATATATGTTTTATATTCAACCGACGCAACGGTAAAACCTTCCGAAGTTGCACGAGTAGCAAAGTCAAAGTCATCACCATAAGGTATATTGCGGAACCCATTGAGTTTTAATGCAACTTCTTTTTTGATAAAGAAAGTACCGCCAACATAGCAATTATCAATATGAATAAGCTTAGTTCGATCAAAAAAATCAGGGACGTACGGATTCCCGATAATTTCAACAGCTCCATATAGCAAATCAACATCTGGATTTTGCATTAATATTTGCTTGCGAAAATATAGATGATTATCCTTATATTCGTCATCAGAATCTAAAAATGTTAAATAAACACCAGCGGAGGATAATATACCAACATTTCGAGAGAGTGCAAGACCACGATTTGTATGAAAAAAATAGCGAATTCGACTATCACCAAAGTATTTTGAACAAACTTTGTAAGTATCGTCTTGAGAACCGTCATCAATTATAAGCAGTTCCCAATCTTTTTCTTTTTGATTTAGTACTGAATTTAGAGCGCGCTCTAAAACATAAGCACGATTATAAGTTGCAAGTATAATCGAGAAAAATGGGACACGATTATTTGAATAAATAAACATTATCGGTTAATTATAAACTTTTTAATAACAGAAGAACTACCGGATCTTATTTGAACAAAGTACAAACCAGCTGCGAAGCTACTTGAATTCCAAGTAAATAAATTTTCGCCATTATTTATAGGCAAATTTTTCAAAGAATAAACTTCAATGCCATAAGCATTGTAAATAGATATATCACAACTTGTGCTAAATGGTATATTAAATTGTATGTTTACTTTTTCGTTAGCTGGTTGAGGTGAAACAGAAATGGAGCTAAAATCAAGGGAATTATAATTTTCGACCGATGTTTTGAGGTAAGTCGATTTGTAAAGACCATCGCCGTGTACACCGGCAAAAATTACAAATCCAGCCTCGGTTGTATCCCAGTCAGGGATCATAACAGTACGAACTGATTTTCCTTGTGGCAAACCACTGTTGAATGCTTCGAAATAATGCCCATAAATTGATGATACGAGCACACCACCCATCCCAGCAGCTGCCGCAACTAAATGCGGATAACGTGGATGCTCTGCAAACTCAAATATTTGATAACCGCCACCAGTTAAGTATTGCCATGTTTTGCCAGTATCTAAACTAATGTATATACCCTTTCCAATGCTTGAGCCATCGAGTGTTAGTGAGTCAACTCCACAAAGCACAATTGATGGATTAGCTGATGATGGGAGGATTGAGAGGACACGAAGCCCTTGAAGACCAGAACTTTCGCGATACCAAGTGTGACCATTATCGTAAGAACGCAGAACTCTACCCTGCGATGAAGGATCGCCTGTGATGAAAAGCAAATTTGGATGTATTTTAGAAAAAGCAATTGAGCGTGTTTCAACACTTAACGAAGAGGAATTGCACGTAAGGAAATCATTATCGGAATATATGAAACCTTCGCTTGTATTGATCGCAGCTGCAACGTAAAATTCTTTACCTTCGTTGATAGTTGAGGTAATTCTATAGATTTGATTAGAACTTTCGCAAGCAATATCTTCTCCCCAAGAATTGCCATTATCAGTTGAACGTACAATACCACCACGATTAAAATTCCTTATTGCTGCAAACCAGAGATTGGGATTAGTTTTCGATTGATAGATATCATACACAGAGCGTTGATTCAGAAAAAACGATGTGAATGTCCTCCCAGAATCTAAACTTTCCGCATAACCATTGCCTAAAAACGGGAATTCTATGTTTTTTTGCAATATATCGGTCGCGAAACCGTTAGATGCAACGATAATTCGGTTCGGTTCATTAATAGGTGAAAAAATTTTGTTGACATATGGATTGAGCCCGGCAACTTTTTCCCAGTATTGACAAAATGAATAATAATACGAGAAAAAAATAAACAACAATAAAATAATGACATTTTTCATTTTGATTCCGTTTTTTATTAAACAGCTTTTGTAATTTAAGAAAAAGTTGTCAGTAATTAAAAACAATAACTAAATTCCAGTACTACCAAAACCCCCGTCATTGCGATAAGTATCTGGCAATTCATCAACAATTTCGAAAACTGCTTTTTCATAACGAGCAACTACAAGTTGGGCGATTCTATCACCACGGTTAATTATGAAAGGCTCGTTGCCAAAATTTGCTAGTATTACTTTTATTTCACCACGATAATCACTGTCAATTGTCCCTGGTGCATTAAGAGCAAAAACGCCATATTTTGAAGCCAGCCCACTACGAGAACGTACTTGTGCCTCATATCCGTCAGGCAATGCTATTGCAAGCGAAGTTGGAACGAGCACAATTTCTTTTGGATTGATTACAACGGGATCATTTACCGCAGCATAGATATCCATCCCAGCTGAACCGGAAGTTTGATATTGTGGTAATGGCAAATCTTCAAATTCGTTATTCAATCGCTTTACAAGTATTTTCATTTTCCAATATAAAATGTTGGACAATTTTTTTTACTTAATTAAGTTTAAAGCACTTCCAGCTTTGAACCACTCAATTTGTTGCTCGTTGTAAGAATGCGAAACTTGGAACTGTTCAGTTGATCCATCCTTGTGATGCAAGAGAACAGTCAAAGGCTTGTTCGGAGTAAATTCTTTAAGTCCAATTATATCAATTATATCGTCTTCTTGAATTTTGTCATAATCACTTTTATCAATAAATGTAATAGCAAGCATACCTTGTTTTTTAAGATTAGTTTCGTGAATACGAGCAAAAGATTTAACCAATATTGCTTTTACACCAAGATGACGTGGTTGCATAGCAGCGTGTTCACGAGAAGAGCCTTCTCCATAATTTTCATCGCCAACTACTATTGAACCGATGCCATGAGTTTTGTAAAATCTCTGGACTTTTGGGACCTCGTCGTATTCACCAGTGATTTGGTTCTTCACCCAATTTGTTTTATCGTTGAAATAATTCACTGCACCAATCAAAGTATTATTTGAGATATTATCAAGATGACCGCGATAGCGTAACCACGGTCCAGCCATTGAAATATGGTCTGTTGTACATTTTCCTTTCACTTTGATTAAAAGACGTAGTCCAATAAAATCATTGCCGTCCCATTTTTCGAAAGGCGGAATAAGCTGCAGCCGCTCTGAATTTGGATCTATCTTAATTTCAATTTGTGAACCATCATTAGCTGGAGCTTTGTAGCCATTATCGATAACAGAGAACCCAAAAGGTGGTAACTCTATACCTTGTGGTTCATCAAGCATAACTTCTTTACCATCGCTATTAATTAACTTGTCTTTGAGTGGGTTGAAATCCAAACGACCAGCCAAAACAAAAGCTGTAACAATTTCAGGAGAAGCCACAAAAGCATGTGTATTTGGATTGCCATCATTTCGTTTAGCAAAATTTCGGTTGAAAGATGTGATAATTGAGTTTTTCTCTTGATTTTGAGCATTTGCACGTTTCCATTGACCAATGCAAGGACCGCAAGCGTTAGCTAAAACCACACCACCTATTTTTTCAAACAGATCGATAAATCCATCACGCTCAATAGTATAACGCACCATTTCTGAACCAGGAGTAATAGTGAACTCACATTTTGCTTTAAGTTTTTTCTCTAATGCCTGGCGTGCAATTGAAGCTGAACGAGAGATATCTTCATAAGATGAATTTGTACAGGAACCGATAAGTCCAGCAGAAAGTTCATTGGGCCAACCATTTTTTCGAACTTCATCAGCAAACTTAGAAATAGGATGAGCAAGATCAGGAGTGAAAGGTCCGTTTATGTGTGGTTCAAGTTCGGAAAGATTAATTTCGATTATTTGGTCGAAATATTTTTCTGGATTTTCGTAAACTTCGGGATCAGCTGATAAGTGTTCTTTTAGATTATTGCAATATTCGGCAATTTCAGATCGATTTGTAGCAACCAGATATTCACTCATTTTATCATCAAAACCAAAAAGTGAAGTTGTAGCACCAATTTCAGCCCCCATATTACAAATTGTACCCTTACCGGTAGCAGATATTGTTTTGGCACCATCTCCAAAATATTCTAAGATATAGCCAGTTCCGCCTTTTACAGTCAAGATGCCAGCAACTTTTAGAATTACATCCTTTGCAGAAGTCCAACCTGAGAGTTTTCCAGTAAGCTTGACACCTATTAATTTTGGGAATTTAAGTTCCCAAGGCATCCCAACCATTACGTCAACTGCATCGGCACCACCAACACCAATAGCCACCATACCTAATCCGCCCGCATTAACTGTATGTGAGTCTGTTCCTATCATCATACCACCTGGGAAGGCATAGTTTTCGAGAATTACTTGGTGAATGATTCCTGCACCAGGTTTCCAAAATCCAATACCAAATTTGCTTGAAACAGATTCGAGGAAATCATAAACTTCTTTATTTGTCTCGAGAGCAGTTTGAAGGTCTTTTTCTGCACCTACTTGCGCTAAAATCAAGTGATCGCAATGCACAGTTGTTGGAACAGCAACTTTATCTTTGCGAGCTTGGATAAACTGCAAAAGAGCCATTTGAGCGGTAGCATCTTGCATTGCTACTCTATCAGGAGCAAACTCCACGTAATCTTTCCCACGCTCGAACTCACGAATAGAGTTTAAATCATATAAATGAGTATAGAGGATTTTCTCTGTAAGTGCAAGTGGACGTTGAATTTTTGACCTAACTAATTGAATTTTTTCAGACAATGAATTATAATGCTTGCGAAGCATTTCAATATCGAAAATCATAGGACACCTGTGAATATTTTTTAAGAATTTAGTTATTAAACGATTTAATAAGCTAAATAATTTGGATTAAATTACTTTGAAGTAAATAAAAAAAATAATATAAATTAAATAGTTCGTATTAAACGAATTCCAACATAATTAAAATCGCTTCGACGGCTACTGAATCGCACTCTTGATTTGTTATCAAGGAATGAGCCACCACGATGAATGCGAATTGTGCCTGTAACTTGATATGGATTGATTGTATCCACTGGATTATAAAAGCCATAAGTATCCCAGCACCATTCGCTAACATTTCCCAAGCAATCATATAACCCATAAGCATTGGGCAGTTTTTGACGGATAATTTTTGGTGCGCCACCTGAATTAATTGAGTACCAAGCAAAATCATCGAGTATCGCTGGTGAATCGGCTTTTTCTCCTGCTCTTGCGAAGTATTCCCATTCCGCTTCAGTTGGAAGACGCCAACCATTTGAGGTTGTGTCCCAAACAGCAGTTGTATCATTGATTTTATACGCAGGCTTTAGCCCAGACTTTTCTGATAATTTATTACAAAATTCAAGTGCATAAAAAAAGTTAACTCTATAAACAGGCAAATTAGGATGTTTTATTTCAGAGGGATTGCTTTTCATTATGAATTCAAATAGTCGTTGGGTTACTTCTGATTTTGAGACGATTAGATCGTGAGTAATATGCACATTTCTTATTGGCAGCTCATCTTCGAAACCTGTTGTGCTGCCCATCAAAAAAGAACCAGCTTTCACATTGACAACGTCAAAAGGTGGATAAGGCAATACTTGCAAATCAAAAGTTTTGCTTGTATCCTTGCCGAGGACTACATATAAGCGACCAGTTTTTATCCTTTCATCGATTAAAATTCCAATTGAATTGGCGCGCCAGAACAAGCACTCATTTTTTTTGATAATTATACTATCATTGAAAATAACAGCACAGCTATCACACCGCAAAGGTATGTTTCTACCAAAAATTATTAATGTATCTGTCGGAAAAGTTAAATTAGTCGAAATATTTAATATTTCAGGCGAGCCCGTTGGAACGTTGAAATTGTTATTATCACTACAGGAAATAAATAGTAAAAAAATAATAAAGTATTGAAGTTTGGCAAGCTTCATCACTAATTAAACAAATTTTAATAATTTCAAATATAACATATTAATCAAGATAATACAACTAAATATTAATGTAAGGTTTAAGAATTTATTTTATTGAGAGATTTCAACCAAATTATGACGTCCGATTGCTTGTTCGAGCTTTTTACGGACTTCGTAGTAGTCGTTCGAATTCAAAATTTCTTCAGCTATGTGCTTTGCATCAGAGTAATTTAAATTACGAACTCTATTTTTAAGTTCCAAGAGTAATGATGGAGCAACGCTAAGTTCATCAATATCGAGACCTATAAGAATTTCAGTTGCTGCGGAGTGCCCTGCAAGCTCACCGCAAACAGAAACAGTAACACCATTTTTATGGGCTGATTTCACCACTAAATCGATAAGCCTGAGAACAGCCGGATGAAAATCGTCGAAAATATCCGAAACGAGTTCATTATTTCTATCGGCAGCAAGTGTGTATTGAGTTAGATCATTTGTGCCAATGCTGAAGAAGTCCACAGCTTTGGCAAGTCCATCAGAGATAAGGGCAGCTGCAGGTGTTTCAATCATTGCACCAAGTGGAATATTGTTATCGAATATTACACCTTCATTTCGTAATTCTTGTTTGCAAATTTCCAGCAATTGACGGGTTTGTTCTACTTCGTGTAGTGAAGAAATCATAGGGAGCATTATTTTCAAATTTTTATTGATTGAAGCACGAAGTAAAGCTCTAAGCTGTGTCTTAAAAATATCTTTGCGAGAAAGCAAAAAACGAATACCGCGAAGACCGAGTGCTGGATTACCCTCCTTAATAGGCAAGCCTTCAACATATTTATCACTGCCAAGATCAAAAGTACGGATAGTAACAATTTTAGGATAAGCACGTTCGCAAATTTCGCTATACCAATTAAACTGAGTTCTTTCATCTGGGAATTCTTTTAATTCCATAACTAAATTTTCAGAACGAACCAGTCCAAAACCTTCTGCACCATTTATTTCACTTAGGCGGACGTCGTCAAGAAAATTTACATTTGCAAGAATTGAAATACGTTTACCGTCAGTGGTTTCTGCAGGTAATTTAGCAAGTACTCCTAAGGATTTTTTATGTTCCTCTAAGGCGTTAATTTTCGTAACATAAATTTGGCGTATTTCCTCTTTTGCTTTGAGGACAACTATTCCAGAAAAGCCATCGACAATAATTTCATCGCCTGTTTTAATTATGTCAGTAGCATTGTGCACACCAATAACAGCAGGAATATCCAAAGAACGTGCTAAAATAGATGAATGGGATGTAATTCCACCGATTTCGGTAACTATTGCCAAAATTCCTGCTTCTTTGAAATTAACTATATCCGTTGTGCTTAAGTTTTGAGCTACTATAATAGCATTTTGAACATCCACGAAATCAATGCATTGATCTTTTAGAGTAGCAAGAAGCTTTCTTTTAATATTGTCGATTTCATTTGCTCTTTCACGAAGAAGCGCATCTGTTGCATTGAGAAAGAATTTTCGTTGATTATCGAACTCAGCTACAATTGCGCTTTCGACACTAAATCCACTTTTGATTTTATCAATTATAGCATCATATAGTAATGGGTCAGTAAGTATTAAGAGATTAGTTTCTAAAATAGCAACGATATTGCTACCGAGTGAACGCACCTTATGCAAACTTTGCATAAACTGGTGTACAAGATTAGTATGTGCTTTTTCAAATTTTAAGAGCTCGTTTGAAATTTCTTCGTCAGGAACTTTTGTTTGAGGACTAATCAAAGTTTCTGGCTGTAAAACAATAGCTTTACCGATTACAATCCCCACCGAAGAAGGTATTCCTTTGAGAACAAACTGCTCTTTGAGAATTCTATAGTCTGCTTTGCCATATTTAATAACTTCATCGGGTGCCATCAGATTTCCCCAAAACCATTTTCAAATAACTTAGCAATTTCTTCGACAGCTTCCTGCTCGTCGGGTCCATCGGCACGAATAATGATTTCACTACCTTGCTCGGCTGCAAGCGTCATCACACCTATGATGCTTTTACTATTGATTGCGAATTTATCTCTTATTAAATATATTTCTGATTTAAATTTTGATGCTAGTTTTACAATCGTTGCTGCCGGACGTGTGTGAATCCCCGAACGATTAATTACTTTAACTAACTTTTCTGTCATTAGTAAACATATCCATAAGCTAAACAATATTTGAATTTTAACCAACACAAGTAATATAAATAAAAAACAAACTTTTTGCAAATGTAATTTTGTAAGAAATTAGATTTTTTAATTTTATTAAGTTAAATATTCAGGGAGCTGTTAAACCATAGATATTTTTTCATATAGGAGATTCACTTAATTTCAAAAGTAGCAGGGACATCGGAATGAATGCCCCTGAGATTTTTATTTTGTAAATTTTTGTAAGAATCAGTAACAAGTTTATTTTGCTTTTAGTGCTTCGGCGCCACCAACAATTTCGAGCATTTCTTTTGTAATTGAAGCTTGGCGTTCTTTGTTGTATTGAAGTTCGAGCATGCGGATTAAATCGTAAGCGTTGCTTGTTGCTTTATCCATTGCCATCATACGAGCAGCTTGTTCGGCGGCATTGGATTCAAGAAGTGAACGCCAAATACGAGTATCAATAAGCTTAGGGATTAGAACATCCAATATTTCATTTTTAGAAGGCTCATAAATATAATCTAAAACCTGAGATGAATTTGTATTTTTTACAGGTTCAATTGGTAAAATTTGTTTCAAAGTTGGAACTTGCTTTAAAATATTGACAAATTCGTTGTAAAGAATATAAATTTTATCGATTTCTTTATTTAGGTATAGTTCTTTAATGGAATTAACAATATTTTGAGCATATATAAAACTTAATTTGTTGAAAATTCCAGGGAATTCGCTAATAACGTCCATTTTGGCACGTTTTGTATGAGAACAAGCTTTTTTCCCAACTGAAATATAACGAAAAGAAGCCTTAGGATAATCTTTTTTGAGATTATCTTGTATTTCGGAAATATTTTTAAAAAGCGTAGTATTAAAGCTACCGCAAAGTCCACGATCTGAGCTGATAATAATAATTGCAATAGAGTTTACTTCTTCTCTACTTTCAATAAATGGGTTTTTATAGTCATCCGATAAATCAATAAGGCTTGAAACAGTTTCCTCAATTTTGGAGAAATACGGGCGTGCATTTTCAATAGCATTTTGAGCACGTCGCATTTTTGCAGCAGCAACCATTTTCATAGCTGATGTGATTTTAGCAGTGCTGCGAACTGCTGCAATTCTTCTTCTTATATCTCTAAGAGTTGCCATAGCTTTTCCTTTGATTACAGATAAATATTATCCGTCATTAAGTAATTTTGAATATAATCAAAAACAGCTTCTTCTAAGCTTCGAAATTTTATATCACCAAAATTTTTCTTTAATTTAGTAATATCAGCAACAGTAAAATATTGATACTGATTTTTTAAATTCTCTGGCATATCAATATATTCAATAATTGGGTGACGCCCCATTGCTTCAAAAACATAGCGCATAAGTGTATTCCAAGAATTTGCCACACCAGTGCCAAGATTGAAAATACCATTAATATCTTTATCAGATAGTGCTTGGAAAATTATATCAACACAATCTTTCACATAAATGAAATCACGTTTTTGTTCACCATTTTCGTAATCTGGTTTGTAGGATTTAAAAAGCTTCACTTTGCCTGTTTCGGATATTTGGTTAAAAGCTTTGTAGATCATACTGGACATATTGCCTTTGTGATATTCATTTGGACCAAAAACGTTGAAAAACTTTAATCCTACGCATTCTTTATCAAGATTATTTTCAACAATCCAAAGGTCGAAAATATGTTTAGAAAAGCCATAACAATTAAGTGGTTTTAAATTGTAAAATTCGTTATCGGAGTAACCTTTCGAGCCATCGCCGTAAGTTGCTGCACTTGATGCATAAATAAAGCGAATATCATTTTCAAATGCTATACTAGCAAGATGCTGTGAATATTGATAATTGTTTTTTATGAGATAATTTGCATCTTTAACGGTTGTATCTGAGCAGGCTCCAAGGTGTATTATTGCATCAATATCATCAGTGCCATTGTTTTCGAAGTAATCGAAAAGCTCATTTTTATCAACGTAAGTGTGAAAAATCTTACCGCGAAGATTTTTCCATTTATCTTCTTTTGAGAGATTATCCACGATGATTATGTCTTTAATGCCTTCGTCGTTTAGTTTTTTAAGAAGGCAGGAGCCGATAAAACCGGCTCCACCAGTTAGAACTATCATTTTATTTCAATGTTTTTTTAAAATTCTCAATAAATTTTTGTATAGCTTGATGAAGTTTATCTTCAATTTCCTTTGTTAATTCTTTTTTAGTTTTGATTTCGTTTAAGATTTCTGGATGCAAAGAGTCCATATATTCGTAAAATTCTCGTTCCAAACGACGAAGAGAAGCCACAGGGAGTTCGTCCAAATAGCCTTTAGTTGCGACGAAAATTAAAGCAATTTGCTTTTCAACAGGAATTGGACTGAACTGAGGCTGCTTAAGAATCTCTGTAAGACGAGCACCACGAGTAAGTTTAGCCAAAGTTTCTTTATCAAGATCTGAACCGAAACGGGCGAAAGCTTCAAGTTCGCGGAACATTGCAAGTTCAACTTTCAACGGACCTGCAATTTTTTTCATAGCTTTATTTTGAGCATTGCCACCAACACGAGAAACAGAGATACCAATGTTCAGTGCTGGACGCACACCAGCGTTAAACAAAGAAGGCTCAAGATATATCTGACCGTCTGTAATAGAAATTACGTTTGTTGGAATGTATGCAGAAACGTCATTAGCTTGAGTTTCAATGACAGGAAGAGCTGTAAGAGAACCACCGCCGTATTGATCAGAATACTTTGCAGCACGTTCAAGCAAACGGCTATGCAAATAGAATATGTCGCCTGGATAAGCTTCACGACCAGGTGGGCGTCTAAGAAGAAGAGATACTTGTCTGTATGCAGCTGCTTGCTTACTGAGATCGTCGTAAATGATGAGAGCGTGCATACCATTATCACGGAAATATTCGCCCATTGAGCAACCGCTATATGGAGCAATAAACTGCAAAGGAGCTGGATCTGAAGCATTTGCTGCAACGATAATTGTGTAATCCATCGCACCATATTCTTGTAATGTTGCAACAACATTTGCAACAGTAGAAGCCTTTTGCCCAATAGCAACATAAATACAGTAAACGGGTTTGATGCCGAGAGAAGCAGCTTCTTCGGTATGTGTATATTTTTGATTAATAATAGTATCCAAAGCAACAGTAGTTTTGCCAGTTTGACGGTCGCCAATTATAAGCTCGCGTTGACCGCGACCGATTGGAATGAGAGCATCTATTGCTTTAATACCTGTTTGCAATGGTTCTTTTACAGGTTGACGGAAAATTACGCCAGGAGCTTTTCTCTCGATTGGGAGAAATTGTTTAGCAGAGATTTCACCTTTACCATCAATCGGAATACCTAGCGGATTGACAACACGCCCCAGTAACTCTTTGCCAACGGGAACAGACGCAATTCGACCAGTTCTTTTGACTATATCACCTTCTTTAACTTTACTATCATCACCAAAAAGCATAACACCAACGTTATCTTCTTCCAAATTAAGCACCATTCCCATAACACTGTTTGGGAATTCCACCAATTCAGAAGACATTACCTTATTGAGTCCGTATATACGTGCAACACCATCACCTACCTGAAGGACGGTACCAACTTCATAAAGGTCAATATCTTTCTCAAAACCAGATAGCTGGCGTCTTAAAATCGCAGATATTTCTTCGGGTCTTACTTCAACTACCATAGAATATACCTATTTATTTGTTATAAATTAATTTGCAGATACCAATGTGTTGTAAAGCTTTTTAAGTACAGTGGAAATTGAAGCATCATAGATAATATCCTCAATTTGTACTTTAATTCCACCTTTGATTGATCTATCTATATTATATTTAGCAATTATTTTCGAATTCATGTTTTTCGAAATTTTTTCTTCTATTTTTTGTTTAATTTTATCATCAAGATCGTTAGCTGTTGTAATGAAAACTTCTTTAATACCTTGTTCTTTGTAAAATATTTTCTTGTATTGATTGATTATGTCAGGGATCAGTTCTTCCCTATTTTTGTCGGCTAAAAGATTGAGAAAATTCAGAGTAAGGGTGTGTATTTTATTGGGAAAAAGCTCATTAAAAACACTTTTTTTGTGGGAACTTTTAATTATAGGGCTTTTAATAAGGTTTTTCAATTCTCGTGAATATTTAATAAAATCACCTATTAAAATCATATCATTAAAAACAATATTTTCGAGATTATTTGGTTTTGCTGCATCAAGCAAAGCACGTGCGTATCTAATTGAAATACGTTCAGTATTCATATTTTAATCTCAATTTTTGTTAAATTTTTGGATATAATTTTCAATCATTTTATAATCTTTTTCTTTATCAATCTTTTCTTCGAGGATTTTTTCAGTTGCCAGAACAACTAAATTAGCAACTTCTTTGCGGAGCTCAGCTATAGCATCGTTTTTACTACGATTAATTTCGCGTTGAGCTTCTTCAATTTTTTGATTTTTGATTTTTTCAGCCTCTTCGATGGCACGTTTTATATGATTTTCAGCCTGTTGACGTCCTTCTGCAATAATTTTGGAAACTTCTTGCTGTGCAAGATCAAGTTTTTCCATACTTTGTTTGAGAAGTTCTTCAGCTTTTTTGTTAGCTTCGGCGGCGGATGAAAGAGCATTTTGTATGCGTTCTTCTCTTGCTTTGAGAGCGTTGCTGATTGGTTTTGCACCAAATTTTATTAAAATAAACAGAAATATGCCAAAATTAACAAGCGACCAGAAAATCAATCCTGGTTTAATGCTCAAAAGTGCATCCATAATCTATTCCTTAGAATTAACATTTTTAAAAGAATTGGGGGAAAAGCTTCCCCCAAGCAATTACTTAAGAACAACGAGTAACAAGCAAATGATTGCTGCAAAGAAAGCAATACCTTCTATAAGAGCAGCTGCGATAATCATACTTGTTCTGATATTTCCAGCAGCTTCAGGCTGACGACCACTTGCATCCATTGCTGCAGCAGCTAATTTACCTATACCACTTGCAGCACCAAAGACAGTAAAACCAGCTCCCAATCCAGCTGCTAAGTATGCAAATGCTTGTGCTAATTCCATTATCTACTCCATTGTTAATTGTTAAAAAATTACCCAAAAAATTTATTAAAAAAGTTTAATGTGCTTCTTCGTGCGTGTGCTCTCCAATAGCAAGACCAACAAATATCGCTGTTAGCATGGTAAAAATATATGCTTGCAAAAATGCAACCAACAATTCAAGGAAATATATAAAAATCGAAAAACCAACTATTGCTGGTGCAAGGAAAATATTTCCGAAGAAAAACAGTAGCCCTAAAAGCGAAAATAGTACAATATGTCCGGCACTCATATTCGCGAAAAGACGGATGGTAAGAGCAAATGGCTTAATAAAGAGTCCGACTATTTCAATTGGGATCATTATCACCCATAAATACCAAGGTGCACCACCTGTTAAATGCTTGAACCAATTGCCGACACCTGAAACTTTCATTGCGGTGATATTTATTACAAAAAAGGCGGTAATTGCTAATGCTAAAGTTACAGGTATTGCCCCGGTTGCAGTGTGTCCACCTGGAATAAGTCCTATTAGATTTAATATGAGAATAAAGAAGAATAAGCCTAAGAAATATGGTAATAGCTTATCAGCGGTTTTCAATGAGGGAATATTAGGACGCACAACTTCATCACGAATGTAGAGGACGAAAGTTTCGACAATGTTTTGGAATCCACTTGGGGCTTTTGTAGGTTCCTTTTTGTATTTTTTCCCGACACGAGTAAAAATAAACGTTAGTATTAATATAGCTATCCATTGAAAAACAACAAGGTTGGTAATAGATAAATCCAATGCAGGCTTTCCACCATCGCTTGAACGCACAATTTCACCATGTCCTTTGATGGTATAAACACCTGCTTGTAACATTTTAGTGGGACTCGAATAAACGTACAAACCGTTATCAACAATGATTACGGGAAGTTCTGATATTTTATGTGGTCCAATATAAAATCCTGCGTGGTCACCTAATTCATTTAACAAACTTGTAAAAACGTCTTGATTTTCTTCGTGTTGAGATGCATTTTTGCTATTATTTTGATGATTATGTTCAATTGTAGTATTAGCAACTTGTTCTGTATTATTCATATATTTCCTTTTACTTTGTGTAACTCATTAAAAAACTGTCATATTAATTTATTAATTTAAGCCTTAACATTATTATGAATATATAAAATTTCTACAATTTTTAAAATAAAAATTCCTGAGAATAGCGAAATTAAAAAGCTTGTAAGTCCAATATCTGTATATCTTATGATTAGGAATACACATATCAAAATAAAAAAAAGTCTTAAAATTAGTGAAATTATTAAAGATTTATAGAACGAATCCCAAGGCTTTTTTATTGCCTTTTTAATAAAAAATAATGCAAGAGCAAAATCAATAACAGCAATTAATATTCCAAGTATAATACCCAATTTAATAGCTCGTAAATTTACACGTTGGATATAGACGTTATAAACTGTTTAGAAATTGTTTGAAAATATTACTTTTGAATTAACATTCATTTTTTTATATTGTTAGTTAAGGTAGTTTTAATTTAATTCAGTCATCATTATGTTTCACATAATTTAAACAAAGAAATGGATATTTTAAGTGGAATCAGAGTATTGGATTTAACAAATGTTCTTTCTGGACCATTTGCTACACTTCATTTAGCATTACTTGGTGCAGAAGTAATCAAGATTGAAAATCCCGACGCTGGGGACCTTGCTCGTAAACTGGGTTGCGTTTCAGACTACAATAATAAGCTTATGGGAACAAGCTTTATTGCACAGAACGCGAACAAAAAATCAATAACTCTAAATTTAAAAGAACTAAAAGCAAAAGAAATTTTTCTGAAACTTGTCGAAACTGCTGATGTTTTAGTAGAAAACTTTCGTCCTGGAGTTATGGATCGATTAGGTGTTGGATATAAAAAATTGGCTGAGATTAATCCACGAATAATTTATCTGGCAATTTCGGGCTTTGGGCAGACTGGACCTGATGCATTTAAACCGGCTTACGATCAGATTATTCAAGGTTTAAGTGGTGTTATGGCAATTAATGGCACACCTGAGCTTAATCCTCTACGCTGCGGTTTTCCTGTATGCGACACAATAGGCGGTATAAATGGTGCATTTGCAGTTATGGCGGCACTTTTCCACCGTGAGCGTACTGGCGAAGGACAATTTATTGATGTTTCGTTGCTTGATTCAGTTATGCCATTTATGGGCTGGGTTGTTGCAAATTTGATGCTTGGTGGACAGGAGCCACAATTATTAGGGAACGATAATTTTACAGCGGCACCATCAGGCACGTTTAAGACGAAAGACGGTTATATCAACATTGCAGCAAATAAACAAGAACAATGGCATGCTGTTGCCGATATTTTAGGTGTTCCAGAGTTAAAAGAAGATCCACGATTTAAAGAACGCGATGCTCGGAAAGCCAATCGTTTTGCACTTACGCCATTACTAGAAGAAAAGCTCACTCAAAACACTACAAAATACTGGGTTGAGAAACTTAACGAAGCTGGTGTCCCATCGGGTGAAATATTGAAACTTGGTGAAGCACTAACTCAGCCACAAATTGAGCATAGGCAGACTTTCTCGGAGGTGAGCATTGATGGTATTGGGCAAGTTAAATTATTCAACTTAACTGCAAAATTTGAGAAAACTCCTGGATTTGTAAAAACTCCACCACCAAAACTTTCACAGCACACTTATGAGATTTTACAAGGAATTGGCTATAGTAAAGAAGAAATCGATGATTTTAAATCACAAGGAATTGTATAATTTGCATAGTTTTTGCAAAAAATTAATAAAATTAAGACAAAAAGTTTGGTAATTACAAAAATATGCCATAATTTTGTAATTCCAATGGATGCTCGGATGGCGGAAGTGGTAGACGCACAGGACTTAAAATCCTGTGGGCGAATAGCCCGTGAGGGTTCGAGTCCCTCTCCGAGCACATTAGAACAAAACATCATACCTTAAACCAATTCCCAATAATTAAATAAAAAATAAGATTGTTTTTTTAAGCGATTATGTTTTTGTATTCTCGAAAAGAAAGTAAAAAAATTATGAAAATCGATTTAATTATGTTAATTTTGAAGATATTTAGACTTTATTTTTGGAGAAAAATATGAAAAGAGCTTTTAATTTTAGTGCTGGTCCGGCAGTCCTTCCTTATGAAGTTCTTCAGGAAGCAAGCGCAGCAGCTTTGGATTTTAATGGTCTTGGGATGTCTATAATGGAAATGAGCCACCGTTCGAAAGAGTTCGATGCAGTTATTAAAGAAGCACAAGCTGATTGCTTAAAGATAATGAATTTACCGGAAGAAGATTATAGTGTTCTTTTCCTTGGGGGTGGTGCAAGTTTACAATTTTATATGGTTCCAGCAAACTTTTTGATTAATAAAGCTAATTATGTTTTAACTGGTGTTTGGGCTAAAAAAGCATCAAAAGAAGCTAAATTTGTTGGCACAACAAACATCATTGCAAGTTCCGAAGATAAGAACTTTAATTATATTCCAAAGAATATACAAGTTGAACCAGATGCAGATTATGTTCATATAACTACTAATAACACAATTTATGGGACAGAATATAAAGAGCAACACATTCCTAACACAGGCAACGTCCCATTAGTAGCTGATATGTCGTCGGATATGTTCACTTTGAGACGCGATTTTTCCAAATATCATTTAATTTATGCAGGCGCTCAAAAGAATATTGGTCCAGCAGGTGTTACGCTTGTTGTTATGAAAAAATCTTGGCTGGAAAAAGCAAAAAAAGAGCTCCCAACAATGATTAGCTACGAAACACACGTAAAAGAAGGCTCAATGTTTAATACGCCTCCTTGCTTCCCAGTTTATGTTGTTGGGCGTACGTTTAAATGGATTTTAAAACAAGGTTTGGATAAAATTGAAGAAAACAATTACAAAAAAGCTAATCTTCTGTATGATTTTATGGATGCCAACAACGATTTCTACAAACCTACAGTAACTGATAAAGAAGATCGTTCATTAATGAACGTAACATTCAATTTAAACACACCTGAACTTGAAGCAAAATTTATCGAAGAAGCAAAAAAACGTTACAATATGACAAACCTTAAAGGTCATAGAAGTGTTGGCGGTGTGCGTGCTTCTATTTACAATGCTTGCCCAGTCGAGTGGGTCGAAGCACTTGTTCGTTTTATGGAAGAATTTATGAAAGAAAACAAATAGATTTATTTTCTAAACTTAATAAATCGGGTTCGGTTTGTGAAATGCATTTACTGAACCCGATTTAATTTAATAAATATTGGAGAGAGCTAAATGAACTTAGTAGCAATTGTTGGACGCCCGAATGTAGGCAAATCAACATTATTCAACAGACTTGTAGGGATGCGTCAAGCAATAGTCGAGGACACCCCGGGCGTTACTCGCGACAGAATTTATGGATATTCCGAGTGGAATGGGAAAAAATTTATGCTGGTTGATACTGGTGGTTTTATTCCCGGGAGCGAGGATTTAATGGAACGTTCTGTTCGTGAGCAAGCAATGATTGCTATTGAGGAATCTGACGTAATAATTTTCGTCTGTGACGGACGTGATGGCGTTACAACTTTCGATATGGATATTGCCAATATTCTGCGAGGCTCGAAGAAACCTGTTGTTTTACTGGTAAACAAGTGTGATAATTCAATACAAATAGCGAACAGTTATGAATTTTACTCCTTAGGTTTGGGCGAACCATTCGCTATTTCAGCGTTGAGCGGTTTTAATACAGGTGATTTTTTGGATGTTGTTGCATCACATTTGAGGGATGAAGATTTAGAAGAAAATGATGCAAGACTTAAAATTGCACTTGTAGGACGCCCAAATGTTGGGAAATCGAGTTTGTCCAATGCTTTACTTGGAAAAGAAAGAAGCATAGTTACAAATATTCCCGGAACAACAAGAGATTCTATTGATTCGATTGTAAAATATTACGGCGAAGAAATTGTGTTTGTTGATACAGCTGGACTTCGAAAAAGAAGCAGCATCAATGAAAACATTGAAATGTATAGTATGATGCGAACTATGCGAGCAATCGAGCGATGCGATATTGGAGTTGTTTTGCTCGACGCTACTCGTGGGTTGGAGGATCAAGATAAAAAGATAATAAATATGGTTAGCGATGCAAGAAAAGGGATAATTATCGCTGTAAACAAATGGGATTTAATTGAAAAAGATGATAAAACTGCTGATGAATTCACAAAATTAATTCGAAATGAATTAAAAACATTTGATTATTTGCCAATTATTTACATTTCTGCTTTGACAAAGCAAAGGATTACAAAAATCATTGAAATAGCAAAGCAAATAGACCAACGCCGCAAAATGCGTATAAAGACTTCCGAACTCAATGCCGTGCTACTACCTATTTTCGAGAAAACACCTCCACCAGCCGTAAAAGGACTCGACTTGCGAATTAATTATGTTACACAAGTTGGAACTGAACCACCAGTTTTTGCATTTTTTCTTAATCATCCGCAGCTTTTGCCCGATAGCTATAAAAGATTTATGGAGCGTTCGCTTCGAGAGCATTTTGATTTCGAAGGGACACCAATTTCATTTGTCTTTCGCCGAAAAAATGTTCCTTATGAGGATTTGAGAAAGTAATGTTGCAAGTTTCAAATTTATCGATACATTTTAATGGAATTTATTTATTTGATAATGTCAGTTTTATAATACGAGCAAAAGACAAAATAGGTCTTGTTGGACGTAACGGAACAGGTAAGACGACACTACTGAAAATAATTGCAGGAATTCAGGAACCTGAAAAAGGCATCATCACTAAGCCAAATGATTATAAGATTGGATACCTTCGTCAAGAAATGGACATTAAGTCCGAACTTACAGTCTATGATGAGACAAAATCAGCACTCACAGAAATACAAGATTTAGAAGCATTAGTAGAGGGACTATCCACTGAAATTGCATATTTTCCAGATCATAATTCACCTGAATATTTGAAAAAAATTGAGCGTCTTGCAGTTGCTAACGAAAGATTGAAAATACTTGGTGCATATTCAATTGATGCAGAAATCGAGAAGGTATTGCTCGGCTTGGGATTTTCTCAACAAGATTTTACAAAACCTGTTAGTTCTTTCAGTGGTGGTTGGCAAATGCGGATTGAACTTGCGAAAATTCTGCTTATAAAACCAAATTGTATCCTACTTGACGAACCAACTAACCATCTTGATATTGATTCAATACAGTGGCTTGAAAATTTTCTTAAGAATTATTATGGTGCTGTAGTTATTGTATCGCATGATAAAACATTTTTAGATAACATCACAAATCGAACATTCGAGCTATCTAAAGGAAAACTTATAGACCTGGATTTGAAATTTTCTGAATTTGTAGAAGCACGAAGAAAGCAGAAGCAAGAGCAAGCAGAAGCAGCAAAAGCTCAGCAGAAGCAGATTGCTGAGACAGAGCGATTTATCGAGCGTTTTCGTTCGAAGGCTACGCTTGCTTCGCGAGTACAATCAAAAATAAAGGCACTTGAAAAAATTGAAATAATAGAAGTAGAGGAAGATGATAACTCACTTATTAATATAAAGTTTCCAGAACCTCCAAGGTCATCTCGTCTTGTAGTAGAAGCAAAGAATTTAACAAAAAAATATGGTGAAAAATTAGTGTTTTCTAACGTAGATTTCACACTTGAACGTGGCGAAAAGGTAGCTTTTGTTGGAAGAAATGGTGAAGGAAAAACAACATTTTCGAAAATTTTGGCAAATACAGAAACTTACGATGGCGATCTAATTTTTGGGACTAATGTAAATATTGGCTATTATGCTCAGCACCGCTCTTTAATGCTTGACGAAAATGCAACGGTTTTCGAGATAATTGATAGTGCGGCAACTGGCGAGATGCGAACAAAGGTCCGCAGTTTGCTTGGGGCTTTCCTTTTCAGCGGTGATGCAGTTTATAAGAAAGTAAAAGTGCTAAGTGGTGGGGAAAAATCACGGTTGGCTTTAGCAAAATTACTACTCGAACCAATAAATTTTCTAATATTGGACGAACCGACAAATCATCTTGATATGCTTGCAAAGGATGTGTTGAAGAATGCATTATTAAGCTTTACAGGTAGCTTGATCGTGGTTTCACACGATAGAGATTTTTTGAAAGATCTGACACAAAAGACATATCATTTTGCAAATACTAAAATCAAAGAATACTTGGGTTCAATTGATGATTACATTCAAAAAATCAATGTTGAGAATTTAAAGGAAATCGAAAGAAAAGATACACAAGCAGAAATTAAAAGCAGTCATATTACGAATTCGCAATTAGAACGAATTCGCAAAAAAGAACTTCAACGAGAAGAGAATAAATTACGCAAACAGATAACCGAGTGCGAGCAGGAAATATCGGCACTTGAAGAGCAAATTGCAGAAATTGATAAGTTATTCGAAGATCCTGATTTTTACACTAATCGAGAATTATCCATCCAAAAACGCAACGAATATAACCTTTTAAGACAAAGATTAGACGAAAAAATAACACACTGGGAAGAATTAGAAAGCAAGTTAAGTGAGTTGAAATAAGAAAATTTTTTACTGTATAGATATAATTTAAGAAAATTTTCTTTGTATATATAAGTTATTTACACAAAAATAAATAAATATAGTAAATATTTTTAAATCTAATTCACTTTAATAAATTAAAGAGTGGGCTATCTTAAAAAGATAGCCCACGAGTTTAGTAAAGAAAGATATTTCTACTTTGTAAATTTCTTTGTTCCGTTTGGTTGAAAAACATATTTAAATGAGTAAGTTCTATCTATACGCTGATAAACGTCCGCTGGGATGCTATCTGGATAACCATTGTAATAACTTAATATCTTAACTTTGGCATAACGACCATCGGCTGTTCGAATGGCAAGGACAACACCAGGGATTGGTGTAATTTCAAATGTTTGGTGATTATAATTATACCACCCTTTTCCGCTTCCAGTCGGAATAGCTCTTTGAGTTTCAGACACTTCACCATAAAATGTTGAATCTGCTGGGAGCTCGGCAAGAGTTTCAAAATCAACTTGACGCAAAACGAACGCACCACCATTCCCAGGACCACGATAGCCTTGATTTACATAAATGTTAGTTCTATGGAAACAAATGTCCCATTCAGTTGTGTTAGCTTTGGATTTGTCAATAATTTTGTTTTCACGTAAGCTGAAGTAGGTCATAGTGTCGCCTTGTTCTGGTTTAAAAGTTCGGATATTTTTAACTAAAGTTGCCGGTAAGAGTTCAACTTTACCTCCATTCGTTGAGTTATCATCGTCATCAGAGCAAGCAACGAAGGCAAATGTTAAAAGTACAATAAGCAAAAAATACAAATGCTTTTTCATCGATTAATCCTCCTAATTATTTGAAGAATAGTTGTATATAATATTTATGTAAAATGTTCTGCCTGGATTAGAAGGCAAATACATTGGTTTTTTCAGATCAAAAATGTTATCACAACCAATTTGCATAGAAAAATTATACATTAATTCTTTAGTGACTGTTAAATTCCAAATTGAGTAATCAGGGGCGTATTCATTATCTTGATCGAGAACATTGCTATAATTTTTATCTTTGAAACCGTATCTACCGCGATAATTTCCTCGTAAAAATGCGTTAAGCCCAAGTTCTCGGTTGTCGTATTCTATTTTGAAATTTGCGGAATGTTTCGAACGATTCCAAAGCCCGCCATATTCAGAAATTTTAACACGGCGGTCGCCATCTCTTGTTTTCATAAAGATTTTGCCATTTTTAACATCTTTATGAGTTTCAACATCAATAGCTTCAAGGTATTGATAACCAAGAGACAGCTTGAAATTATTCAAAAAATTCACTTTTAAATGAGTTTCGAGCCCTTGTGTATAAACTTCACTTAAGTTTAGATAAGACCATACTTGAGCACCATTATTTTTATTTGCAACAGGAATTGTCTCGATCATTTCAGAAATATTATTGCGATAAATATTGAGCTTTGTTTCAATATTTTTGTTTACGTCCCAAACGAAACCGAAATTAAATGATAAAGATTTTTCTGGCTTTAGATTGCTAATTTTTCTTAAATCAATTATTGTATCGAGAATAATACCATCTTGAACAAGTTTAGAGAAAAGCTCATTGAAGAAAGCAACACCAAATACACTATAACCAGCAATTGAATTGGTAAAATTCAAATAGAGCTGTTGAAAAGTTGGAGCTTTGAAACCTGATCCTATGGAACCTTTAAGAATAAAACCGTCAAACAAATTATATGAAAAAGCAAGCTTTGGGCTAAGATTATCAGCATAATCGCTGTGCCAATCATAACGGAGACTAGCAATAACATTAAGCTTTTTGGATGCAAGCCAATCCTCTTGTAGAAAAGCATAATAAGAGTGAGCAAAGACTTTACCGTTATTAAGTCGTTGGGCTTCGACTGTTTCGTAGTTACCGCCACCACCAAAAGTAAGGATATGCCTCCGAGAAAGCATCCAATTCCACTGAGTTTCGAGCTTAGCTAAAGTTTGATTGAACGAATATTTGTCGTACAAGCCACCACCAGTTCTATATGTATATTTAGATTCAGTGCGATATTCTGTATAATATGCACGTGATTCAACATTGAATAGGTCGCTGTATTGATGTTTTCCTGATAAGGAAATACCCAGATCTCTTAATTTGCTATTATCATCAACTGTAAATATATTTTGCTCCTTCTTAACATTAAAATAATTGATTTGATCTTCGGTGTTAAAACGTAAACCAACTTTCAAGTGTGTATTTGGATCAAATTTGTATGTAAAATTGTTTTGCAGTGTATAATTTGTATATTCAGGGACTGCTTTACCATAGTAATCGTCTGAAAGCTTGAAACCATCGCTTGAAAGTCTATTTAGATATAAACTATTGTAAATTTTTCCGTTGAAAGAAGATAAATTATTTTCAACACCAAATTCTAAAGTGTTGTATGATTCATATCTTGAATTGATTCTAACATTTGTTAAATCTTCGGTTTCGTCGGTAATTAAATTAATTACGCCAGCTAAAGCATTCGAACCATAAAGCGATGACGACGGTCCTTTGATAACTTCAATGCGCTTGATGTTGCCCATAGCAAAACGTCGGGTATCAAGAATGCCACCGCTTCTACCAATTACAGGTTCTCCATTTATCAATATCAATGCATAATCAGGATCAAGACCTTGAATTTGTACTCCTTTGCCGTGGTCTTCAATTATTACCATTCCGAGTTCCTCGCTTAGTACATTATCTAAACGCAAGCGAGAAGCAGCTTTAATAGAATTTTGAGTTACAACATCAGTTGTAATTGGATTGGTTTCAATTTGTTTAGCAGTGCGAGTTCCTGTAACAACGATATTTTCTTTTAAGCGATAAATATCATTCATAGAAAATTCGAGTATATTTACACCAGCTGTAATTTTGATTAGTGTATCAATAGGACGACAGCCTGCACGAGTAAGCTTAAAATTGTAAGTTCCTTCAGAAATATTTTTAAATGAAAACTCGCCACGTATATTGGTCGAAGTATGCAATTTTAAATCAATAATCTTAACAGATACGGCAGGTAATGGGTGCCCTTCTAAATTACTGACTTTTCCTTTAATTTCAGCAGCTAAGGAGCTGAAATATGAGATGGCATAAAATATGAGAATTATTAATATTTTTTTCATTTTTTAACTTAGTATTAGTTTTCTATTAGTGAAACAAAAAAAACTATATCAAATTATTAAAAATAATGAAAAAATCCATAAATTTTTTTTAATATAACTTCATTTTCAGTTCAGAAAAAAAATTATTTTTTTATAAAATAAAAAAACAATTATTTCGTATTTTTATTAGCACTCACTTGTGGAGAGTGCTAATAGTTTTTAAAATGTTAATTAAAAGGAGGTCAAGATATGAACTTAACACCATTACACGACAGAATTATCGTGAAACCTGCAAAAGCAGAAGAAGTAACAAAAGGTGGCATTATCATTCCCGATACTGCAAAAGAAAAGCCAATGCAAGGCGAAGTCGTTGCAGTTGGAAACGGTCGTATTGCTGATGACGGTAAATTAATTCCAATGAATCTTAAAGTTGGCGATAAGGTTCTTTATGGTAAATACGCTGGCACAGAAGTTAATATTGATGGAGAAGAATATTTAATTATGCGTGAAAGCGATGTATTCGCTATTATTGGTTAATAAATTTTGATTTATAATTTTGATTTATAATTTTGATTTATAATTTTGATTTATAATTTTAATGTACGATAATTAAAAGGAGTATTAGATAATGGGAGCAAAAATAATCACTTTCGATGTTGAAGCTCGTGCAGCTTTGAAAAAAGGTGTTGATCAACTTGCTAATGCCGTTAAAGTTACTTTAGGTCCAAAAGGACGCAATGTTGTTATCGATAAAAAATTTGGTGCACCACTTGTAACAAAAGATGGTGTAACAGTAGCAAAAGAAATTGAGCTTGAAGATCCGATTGAAAATCTTGGCGCAAGTATGGTTAGAGAAGTTGCATCCAAGACAAGCGATCTTGCTGGTGATGGAACAACTACTGCAACTGTTCTTGCACAAGCAATTTTCCGTGAAGGTTTGAAAAACGTTACAGCTGGTGCAAACCCAATGGATTTAAAACGCGGTATTGATATGGCAGTAGCTGCTATTACTGAAAAATTAAAAGAAATTAGCCGCGAAGTTGAAAGTAAGAAAGAAATCGCACAAGTTGGTACTATTTCTGCAAACAATGATCCAACAATTGGGGAACTTATTGCAGAAGCTATGGAAAAAGTTGGCAAAGATGGCGTTATCACCGTTGAAGAAGCAAAAGGTACTGAAACTTCAATGGAAACTGTTGAAGGTATGCAATTCGACCGCGGTTACTTATCTCCATACTTTATTACTGATGCTGATAGTATGGAAGCAATTTTGGATAATCCCTATATTCTAATTCACGATAAGAAAATTTCCTCAATTAAAGATTTGCTACCTGTTTTAGAAAAAGTATCTCAAGCTGGTCGTTCTTTGCTTATTATTGCTGAAGATGTTGAAGGTGAAGCTCTTGCAACACTTGTTGTAAATAAATTACGTGGCACATTGCGTGTAGCAGCTGTAAAAGCACCAGGCTTTGGCGATAGACGTAAAGCTATGCTCGAAGATATTGCTATTCTTACTGGTGGAACTGTCATTAGCGAGGAAAAAGGCTTCAAACTTGAAAATGCAACTTTAGCTTATCTTGGTACTGCAACAAGAGTAATAGTTGATAAAGACAACACTACAATTGTTGAAGGTGCAGGCAAGCAAGAAGATATCAAGAAACGTATAAACGAAATTAAAATCCAAATCGAAAAAACCACATCAGACTATGATCGTGAAAAATTGCAAGAACGCCTTGCTAAATTAGCTGGTGGTGTTGCAGTTTTGAGAATTGGTGCAGCAACTGAAGTTGAGATGAAAGAAAAGAAAGCTCGTGTTGATGATGCTTTACATGCAACTCGTGCTGCAGTGGAAGAAGGTATTGTTCCTGGTGGAGGTACAGCTTATTTACGTGCTCTTCCAGCGCTTGATAATCTTAAGCCAGCAAATGAAGATCAAAAGACAGGTATCGAAATAATACGTCGTGCACTTGAAGAACCAATTCGTCAAATTGTATCAAACTGCGGTCTTGATGCTTCAGTAGTTGCAAATAAAGTGAAAGATGGGACAGGTGCATTTGGATTTGATGCTGCACGCGAAGAATATTGTGATTTATACGAAGCTGGCGTTATTGATCCGACAAAGGTTAGCCGTATTGCTTTAGAAAATGCTGCTTCAGTTGCTGGACTTATGCTCACAACCGAAGCAACAATTGTTGAAAAACCAGAAAAAGAAAAACCAATGCCACAAATGCCAGCAGGAATGGATTATTAAAATTAATTTTAGAGAAATCTATAAAACAACAGGCTGCCGAGCAAGGCAGCCTGTTTTATTATAATATGCTATTTAGTAATATTATTCAGCAGCTGTTTCTTGAGGTTGATTTTGAGCTTCTTGCTCGGCTTTTTTCTTAGCTTCAATGCGTTTGCGGCGAATTTCTTTACGACGTTGGTAACGTTCGGCGACAATTTTATGATGTTTTGCAATTTCTGCTTCAATTTCTTCTTGGTTTCTACCTTGTTTTTGCAATGCACGACGAAGGAGTACACCATCGTAGCTCATTAGAAGCCTAACGACATTTGTAGGCTGAGCACCAACATTAAGCCAATAGATAGCACGCTCATGATTGATGTTTATCGTTTTCGTATTTTGATGCGGGTCGTAATAGCCCAATCTTTCAATATAAGCACCATCACGACGTTTTCTGCTATCAACAGCAACTATGTCGTAAATCGGGTGATGTGTTCTACCCTTTCTTCTTAATCTTAATTTTACCATTTTCAAAATCCTTGATAATATTTAACTTAAATTAATTATCTTTTTTTTCCACCAAATCCCATAGGTAAATTTGGTAAAAATTTAGAACGCTTACCCAAGGCAACACTTTTCATAAGTTTTTGCATCTCTTCAAACTGTTTAAGAAGCTTGTTAACATCTTGAACAGTTGTGCCACTGCCTTTTGCAATACGAATTCGACGAGAGCCATTGATAATCTTAGGCGTGGAGCGTTCTTTTGGTGTCATTGATAAAATAATAGCCTCTACTTTAGAAAAAGCCTTATCATCAATGTTCACATTCTTGAGGGCTTTGTCCATTCCAGGCAACATACCGAGCAGATCACGCAGAGAACCCATTTTCCGAATTGTTCTAAGTTGTGAGAGAAAATCATCGAAAGTAAATTGATTTTTACGGATTTTTTCTTCTAAAGCTTCGGCTTCTTTTTGGTCGAATTCTTGCTCGGCTTTTTCTACAAGCGTCAATATATCGCCCATCCCAACAATGCGGGATGCAATACGCTCTGGGTAGAAAGGCTCGAGATTATCGAGTTTTTCACCTGTTCCAACAAACTTAATTGGCTTACCAACAACTTTAAGCACCGAAAGTGCTGCACCTCCGCGTGTATCGCCATCGAGCTTAGTAAGAACTACGCCTGTTAGGTTCAGCTTTTCGTGAAAAGCTTTAGCAGTGGTAACTGCATCTTGCCCAATCATAGCATCGCAGACGAATAATGTTTCATTAGGCTTGACAGCAGCCGCGATGTCAGCCACTTCTTGCATCATTTCTTCGTCAATTGTAAGACGTCCAGCCGTATCTACAATGACGACGTCGCGAACGAATTTTTTAGCATAAACTAAAGCATTTTTGGCAATTTCTACTGCAGACTTGCCTTCTTCGCTGTAAACAGGTACATTGATTTGTTCGCCAAGTTGTTTGAGCTGTAGAATAGCCGCTGGACGATGTATGTCGCAAGCTACAAGTAAAGGCTGGCGTCCTTTTTTGCGTAAGCTTTTGGCAAGCTTTCCACAAAAAGTTGTTTTACCTGAACCTTGCAAGCCTGCAACCATTATAACAGTTGGGGGCTGTGGTGAGAACATTAGTTCAGCGTTTTTGCTCCCCATCGTTTCTACAAGAGCATCGTAAATGATTTTCACGATAAGCTGTTCAGGAAGCAATTTCCCGCGAACTTCTGTTCCTATTGCTTTTTGCTTGACTGATTCTACGAACTCTTTGGCAACATTTATATTAACATCAGCTTCAATAAGAGAACGTCTGATTTCTCTTAAAGCTTCACTTATGTTTTCTTCGGTAATTTTTGTTTGACCGCGAAACCTTTTTAGTGCTAACTCTAATTTTTCTTGTAAACTTTCAAACATACACAATTTTTGCATTTTATAGAATTACAAATATATTATTATTTGTTTTATTTAGCAAGAAATATTATTAACTATATGATAATTATAAAAGATGCAATAAACAATAGTAGAAGCTTAATTTCGTTAATAGATCATATTATTTTCTTATAAATTTAATTAAACTATGAAAAATCGATACGCTATTGCGGACATACACGGTTGCTTTAAAACACTAAATGCGCTTCTTTTTGATAAATTAATGATTTCTAAGGAAGATGAAATTTATTTTATTGGGGATTATGTCGATAGAGGACCACGTTCGAAGGAAGTGCTTGATTTACTGATGGATCTGGAAATAGATGGCTATAATGTTCATTTTACACGAGGCAACCACGAACAAATGATGCTTGACTCGCTTAAGTCACTCTCTGATATGGAGCTCTGGCTGCTTAACGGTTGCAATGAAACACTTGATAGTTTTAAAGTTTTTGAAACAAGTGAAATTCCTGTAAAATACATCAATTTTATCAATAGAATGCCGTATTACATTGATTTAGAGGATTTTATTTTGGTGCATGCGGGACTTAATTTTGATCTTGACAATCCACTTCTGGACTTAAATTCAATGCTGTGGATAAGAAATTCTATAGTCAATCGTCAAAAAATTAAAAATAGAAGAGTTATAGTTGGACATACACCTAAAACTTTAGACGAAATTAAATCATCATTAAATAGTGATAAAATTATAATAGATGGAGGATGTTGCTATTCACATAGATATTCTAATCTGGGTAATTTGGTTGCACTTAATTTAGATACATTTGAACTTATTGTACAAAAAAACATCGATTCATAAACGAGCATATTTTCTTAAAATTTCCAGAGTTGCTTGAAAATCTTTCGGATATTCAGCTAAAAATTTTAGTTTATCATTTGTTCTGGGATGTGAAAATTCAATTGAGTAAGAATGCATAGTAATTCTTGAAATTATTGGCTTTTCTTCGGTATTCTTTTTTAATTTATACCGTCTTTTTATCAAAGAAAGAAGAAAAGCATTATTTTCGCCATACAAATCATCAACTAATAATGGATGACCTATAGCTGCAACGTGAGCGCGAAGCTGATGCTGACGTCCAGTTACTAAATTTACTTCAAGAAGAGAAGCAATTTTAAAGCGTTCAATCGTTCGAACAATAGAAAGGCAATTCTTTCCGTGAATTGAAGGTAAAACGCCTATACCGTGAGGATTTTGCAGCAATGGTATGTCGATTTGTAGTTCATCTTGCTGGACAATGCCTTGAACAATTGCATGATAAATTTTAGTAACAGCTTGCTCATCAAACTGCAAATTTAAATTTCTGTGAGCTTCTGCATTTTTAGCAAAAATCATCACTCCGCTGGTTTCTTTATCCAAGCGATGCACTATGTAGTAATCACCAAGTCGAGAACGCAGATGGCTTATGATAGATGGTAATTTATCGTTATATCTATCGGGAATAGTGAGAACTCCAGAAGGTTTATTAATTACAATAATATCATCATCTTCGTAAATTGTTTCAAACTTAATTTTCATTAATATAAACCACCTTCTGCTGATAAAAGAGTGTTATACATTAGCATAGCAATAGTCATCGGACCGACACCACCAGGGACAGGTGTAATAGCCGATGCTTTTTGTGAAACTGATGGGAAATGGACATCACCGACAATCTTGTAGCCTTTCGAGGAGTTCGCATCATCGATACGGTTTATACCAACATCAACTACTACAACACCGTCTTTAACATCTTCGGCATGAATAATTTCGGGCTTGCCTACAGCAGCAATTAAAATATCAGCTTGCTTTGTATAGTAAGAAAGGTCGTTTGCTGCAGTGTGACAAATTGTAACTATTGCATTTGCGAATTCTTTTTTCTGATAAAGTATATTAGCAATAGGTTTTCCAACAATATTACTACGACCAACGACGACTGCATGCTTACCACGACAATCAATGTTAGAGCGTTTGAGCAGCTCGAAAATACCTGCTGGGGTGCAAGAAACAAATCCTGGCAATCCAACAACAAGCCGACCAACGTTTTCTGGATGGAAACCATCAACATCCTTTGAAGGTTTGATTGTAAGTAATACTCTTGTTTCGTTAATATGCTTTGGAAGAGGTAATTGAACTAAAATACCATGAATGTTATTGTCATTGTTCCATTCGTTAATAATTTGCAGGACCTCGCTTTCAGTTGTTGTTTCTGGGACGTGTTTTACAATTGAATGAAAACCAAGAGCTTGGCAAGCTTTTGCTTTGCTATTGACATAAATGGATGATGCAGGATCATCGCCAACAAGAAGAACTGCAAGTCCTGGTCTGATAGATTTTTCTTCCTGTAGTTTCTCGGTTCTCTGTTTAATTTCTGCTTTTATTTCATCAGAAATTTTTTTGCCATCAATAATTAATGCCATTTCCAATTCCTTCGATTTTTGCATTATACAAAAATACGAAAATGGAAATAATTTTACTTAATAATTATAAACTTATCTTTATAAACTGAATTTCTGCCAATAAGAATAATTTGATAAATACCAGAGCTTATTTGCTCGAGATTTATGACTATTGGAGCGTTTGAATATTGGATCTTTCTATTAAGAATTTCCGTCCCCTTGTAATCATAAATAAGCACTTGAAATTCTTCTTCAATTTCACCTAAAATACTAATATGTAAAGTGCCTTTTGAAGGTTGTGGATAAATGAGCAATTCACTTAATTTATTTTTTTGTATTTCAGCATCAATATGCAAGATATCATCTGTTTTATATTGTAAATTTTTGTTATTAAAATTAGCTACATCAAGCAAAGTAATTAAATTCGTATTATAAACAGCGTTGAGAGATTTTTTCCAAATTTTAATATTCAAGTTTTCGTTTTCATAAGCACCATCTTTTTCTTCGGTGAATTCATCATCACCCCAAACCACAACACCTTGATTGTTTTGTGTCCAAACTGAACAGCCAACCAGAAGCCCGTCATCAGTGAAAACTCCAATTTCATCGCCTTCATCAAGTTCCGGAATATTTAGAACGTACACCGAAGTTTTTCCAGTAAATTTTTTATCTCTAAAGAAATATTTTGGTTGTGGGACACCAATGCTTGATGTAGCTTTTATAGCTGGATTGGCAGGATAAACTAACACACCTGTGGTTGAAATTGTGCGTAGCATATAACCTTTGCCAGGTTCCAAGTTTTGTAATGTCGAAATATATGGTGGATAGTAAACTTCACCAGTAATGGTTTTAACTTGTAAGTATTTGCCACTGATTGATGAAAGCGCAGTTGCAATTGGCATTGAAGCAGTGCGAAGATAAGGTATCCAATACCAGCCAATTGTATTAAGCACAATTGGAGTCGCATTAGGTAAAATTTTTAGTCCGGTGATGTTTAAATTGGCGTTATTGGTAACTCGAACTTGATATGCTTGCCTTATTTGCCAAGAACTAAGAGAATTAGATAAGTTAGGAATATAAGTTTGACCTAAAACATTTCGAACAATCTGTAAATTATTGCTTAAAGGACTGAAAATTGAGACAATATTATCGCTTTCGGGTTCGGAATAAGATGAAATCATATTCCAGCCGCCGTTTAAAGAAATAGAATGAGTAACAGTGGAGCGGGTGATAGTAAATGTACGTGTGTTCCAAGCGCTTGTATCAGTTCCAGAAATTGAACGGACACGCCAAGTAGCAGTTCCTTCAAACATCAACGGGCTTGCTTGATGCTGAGTATTGGTGGTAATAATATTTAAAAATAAATTATTTACAGAATTTAAAACTTGGAGTTGATATTTCTGTGCATAATTTGCAGTAGTCCATATAAATAATGGTCTGTCGTGAGCAATAGAGATACCTTGAGCTGGTTCGATAAGCAGTGGAGGTTGAATTGGAGCTGTTAACGTAATTCTTATATTAGAACGATTTGGACTTGTCGCAGAAGAAGGATCATTTGTACAAGTGTTGTTATGATTATCTGCATATCTTGCATAAGCACGACCGGATACAGCAGTTGCCGCAACAACTGATGAAGCTGTCCAACTGTCGTTATCAAAGCAAATTTTAATGAGAAGATTTTTTGTAGTATCATACATAAAAGGTGTATTCAAAATGTGATTGGTCCAACCTGTTTGTGTAACTGCATAAGAAGGAGTTGAGTAAACAAGTGTCCAGCCGGAAGTTACGGGTGCTGAAATTGAGCTTAAAGTTGTATTTTGCATATAAATTGAAAAACCATTCATTGGCTGGGTGGCAACAGAAGTAACATTAAAGCCAATGGATTGGATTAGACCTGCAAATCCGCCAGCAGCTAATATCTCTGATGCTGTGTAAAGCAAATAAGTTACAGCATCTTCGTAATAAGTATAATACGGGAAACTGCTTGTTGCAGTGCCAGTGCCAATTTGAATTGTTACAATATTGAAGGTTGTAAACTTACGAATTTCGCTCCAAGCACTTGTATAGTTATTATTAAACGCTTGAACACGCCAGAAATAAGTTGCATTAGAAGCAAAATTTGACCAAATGTATGTAGTGTCTGTTAAAACTTGATTTAAATTGAGACTTCCAAATAAACTATCGGTTGAAATTTGTAATCTGTATGAAGTTGCATTAGTAGCTGAATTCCAGGAAAAAGATTGTAAAGTTGCTGTAGTGTTCGCATTCGATACTGGTGAAACAAGAGTCGGTGGATAGATTTCAACGCGTGTTGTAAAGCTCCAAATCGTACTCCAATCTGTAGAATCGTTTTGTCTGTAAGCTTTAACACGCCAGTAATATGTTGTATTATAGTTTAGATTTGCAAGATTAAAGCTTGTAGCAGTTGTAAGAGTATTGAAGACTAAATTATTGAAATTATTTGAGGTTGATACTTGCACACGGTAATTTATGGCATTAAGTGATTGCGTCCATTGCAAAGTAAGATTAATATTTTGATTTTGCTCGTTATTTTGTGGATTTACCAAAGTTGGTGGGGCATTTGGAGCACCAATGAGAGTAGCCTCCCAAAGACCACGCCCGTATGTGCCAAGTCGCAATTTATTAGCTGAATATTGAATTTCTAAATCATTACAAATGACATTTGGCAAACCATCGTTGAAATCAACCCAACCAGTGTTACTATCACCACGATACCATACACCAATATCAGTGCCAACCCAAACTCTATTGTCAACATTAGGTTGATAAATTATAATATTGCAAGGAACGTTTGGAAGGCTACCGGTTATATTTTGCCAAGTTGCACCACCATTAGTCGATTTGAAAACTTTATTTGATGCGGAATAACCGCTCATTGTAATCCAAATTTCATTTGGATTTGAGTGATTTGTTGTAAGAGATGTTAGTGATTGATAAGGTAAAGTTATCGAGGTCCAATTTGCACCGCCATCAGTTGTTCGCCACAAAGCCGAGCTACGTCCAGCATAAATGTAATTAGAGTTAGCAGGAGCAACATGAATAACAGTTAAAGGTGTTGAATTTGTAAAATTGGATATTTGTGTCCAGTTAGTCCCATTGTTTGTGGATTTCCAAACTTGAGTATATCCTGCAATAATTGTGTTATTATTATTTGGATCTATAACATAAGGAGTGACCCAACCACCATTATCATTCGGCTCCGAAATATCACTCCAACTTGTTCCGCCATTAGTTGTTCTTGCGAGGTCGCCATAATAACTTGAGGTGAACATTATATTTCCATTTGATGGATTAATTGCTTGATCCATACCGTCGCCAGTGGCATAAGCCATTGTGAATGAGTTAGCAGTCATTAAACTAGTGCTATTGTCCTGAGAACCACCAAGAACAACATTTGGATTTGTTTGAGAAGTAGCAATACGATAGTATTGAGTAACAGCAATACCGGAACTTATATATGTCCAATTAACACCACCGTTGGTTGAAACATCGAGCCCACCATCATTGGCACTATATAGACGGTTTGTTCCACCAAAATAAAGCATATGGTGATCTGCATGAACGGTTTGCACACTTGAACTTCCTGTCCAATAAGTACGCAAGGACCAATTAACACCGCCATTGGTTGACTTCCAGATATTTACGCCACCTACATAAACAATATTAGCATTAGTTGGATCTATAGCAATGGATAAATCATACCAGCCTTGTCCTGATGTTCCAGTGCCAGTTGATGAAGAACTTAAAATATTTGGAGTGGATGATTGTTGAGAAAATGTCGCACCTGCGTCAGCTGAACGAAATAAGCCATTAAAAGCACCACTGCCATTTGAAGATACAGCATAAACATATGAAGAATCAGCTGGGGTAACTGCAAGAGCAATTCTAATTGAGTTGTTAATTGTTGCGGAAGTGTTCCAAGAAACACCGCCATTAGTGGAACGATAAATTGTATTAGTAGATGCAGAATAAACAATGTTTGGATTTGAAGGATTTAGTTTAACATCCCAGAAATTGCCTGTTTGAACTTTAGTCCAGTTTGTGCCGCCATTTGTAGTGCGATAAACACCATCATTTGTTGCAACAAGGAGAATATTTGGATTAGATGGATTTATCACAATACGGCGGCAGGTAGCATAGTCTGTTATTTGATATTGTAAACCAGTTAAGAACCAAGTGTTTCCGCCATCTGTTGATTTGACAACTCCGAAAGAGTATGTATCAGTTGCATCTCCATCACCTGTTGCGACATAGATTATATCAGGATTGATTGGGTCAATCGCAATGTCTGCAATTCCAAGTGCTGCAAACCAATCTGTATTTGTTGACCAAGTTTGACCTCCATTAGTAGTTTTCCAAACACCACCACTTGCAGCACCAACAAAAATTGTTTTATTAGTTGATCCGTTATAACGAGGATCTTCAATTACACAGTTTAATCTGCCCAATCCCCAGTAGCCACCTGTGGAATATGAAGGACCGAGGAAAGTCCAATCGCCTGCTTGTGTTCGATTGCTTTGCTTTGCTCTGCGTTCTTGATATTTAAGATATTCTTTCATAGTATGGTTGGGTTGCGGGAAAACACCAGTTGGAGTAACTCTTTGCTCCCAGAACCATTCCCAACGTTTGAATTGCTTCCACCCAAGACGTTCCTCTCTTGGTGTTTGTGGGGTAATTTTCTTACCAGCCCAGTATTTATTAAAATCTGCTTGAATATCGTAAAAATTATATTGAAATCCTTTAGTCATCCAAAGTGTATTTTGTTCTTGTGAAAACACATTTACAAAAGAGGAGAACAAAAAGGCAAGAATTAAAAATATTTTTTTCATAATTAAATCCAATTTAAATCATATAAAATTAAGACACTTTAATAATTTAATTATTTTAAATTCACTTTCAAAATTAATTTTGTTATGAAATATTAAATATCTTAATTTTGTTTTTTATTTTGAATTATTTTTAGAGGAGAGATGAGAAAGATTTTTATTTATTTAGTAGCAATTGCTTTTATTGTTTCGAGTTGTGCAACAGTTACACGCTTCAATCAAACGTGTTTAACATGCGTGAGCTCGCAAAGGCTATCTTGCCAGAAAGGCGAATGCCCGACAAGTTTTCTAATCGGTGGTGAATGCTATGTTACAATGATTGAAACAGGCGAAAATATCTATTTAAACGACATTTTAAAAGAAGAGAATATAGAACCAAGAAACGGCATAAATTTTACATTAGCAAAATACAATGGTAGATATTTTGTATTTAGCGATAGCTTTAAAAAAATGTGGCTGCTTGAACCTCATAAGAGAAATACAGCAAAAATTAAAGCTATTGAGCTTCCGGAAAATAATTTAGGCATAGTTATTTTTGAGATATACGACAATCAGTTAAAAATGAGAAATAGTGATGGTAGTAAAGAGTTTATTTTCAATGATGAAAAAGATAAATGGATAAATGTTAAACCAGTTCAAGCAGGAGAATAAGATGAAAAACATCATTAAGTTACTATTTTTTATTTTATTAGTAAGTAATATTGCTATTTTTGCTCAAATTGATAACAATTTTCAAAAATTTTATGCTGACATACAAAAAGTATTAGCTAAAGATATTGAAAGTTTGACCACAAGCGATCTAAATTTACTTAACGAAACAATAAAACTTAATGCTAACTATTTTGGTGCTGCTAATCAAAAATTAACTCAAAAAGCTATACAAGATGCAAAAAATAAGAAACTTGAATATGAAAATTGGTTAAAGACCAAACAAAATTTAGAAGAAACGAAGCAAAATCTTGCCCAAACAACTGAAGCGCTGCAAGAATCAATTGCACGTGGTGATAGCCTTTATGCCGAGAATGTGCAGCTTAAAGAGCTAATCGAGCAACTTACTAAACGTGTTAAGTTATTAGAACGTGAAGCAGCACGATTAGAAAAGGTAAATAAAAGCTTTAAAGAAGAAGCAATACAAACAAAATATTTGCTTGAACAAAGCCGCACTGCTGTTCAAAGAATTATGAGATTATTGCCAAACCCAGCTGCACAAAACAATGAACTTTTAGATCAAGTGCCAGGCACATTGCAAGACTCACTTAATCAGTCTGAGTGTCAAATTGCTGAATTAATAAAGAATAATTTCATTATTACATTAGAAAGTGTGAAAAAAGATCAAGCTTTTTTAGATTCTGCTCGAGTTTATTTTTCAGAGAACAAAACTCATTTGCCTGTGGTTGAGTCTTATTTTAATGAAGCGAATGAACTTATAAACAGATTTAAAGAACTAAACACACCTTGCACAAGCAATTACGCATCTGAAATTGAAATTGCAATAACAGAATTACGTAGCCTGATTGAAATGACTGATAATTCTTTTGGGCAAAAATTAGCAAAATTTGTTTCTGAGAACTTGCTAATAGTAATAATTTTACTAATTGCAATTGCAGTTCTTATATTTTTACTTGCCAAGAAAAATAAAAACAACAACTCTACTACAAGCTAAAATCAATGAATTAAAAAGGGACTGCTTTTAAAACGAAGCAGTCCTTCTTATTTGGTTGCGGAAGAGATATTACATAGCTAAGCGAACTTCTTTGACTTCAGCAATCTTCATCTGTAAGATACGTTCTACCCCTCCTTTCAGAGTCATTACAGCGCCAGGGCAACCTGCACAAGCCCCAGCAAGCTCTACAAACACAACACCATCTTCAACTTTTCTAAGTTTGATTTTACCACCATCAGCTTCGATGAATGGTTTTATGTCGTTGTTGATGATTTTATCAACTTCGTCGAATAATTCTAAATCAGTCATTTTACACCTATGTTTAATTTAATCAATAAAGGATTTAATTTTTTCTATTGTAGTTGGTGCATAATAATTACAAGCACCTCTTTTAGTATCTGGTTCGATATTATGCTCTTTGATTACCTTTTTAACTTTTGCTTCGGTTGTGCCGAGCTTTTCGGCAATTTTCTTAGCAGTAAGCAATTCATCTTTTTTTTCCATAATGACCTCCATTAAATTAATTTTGATGATTGTTTTTTTGGGGAATTTCTTTATAGACTACACGCTGGTGTGATTTTGCAATTATAATTTTCTTAATTGTTTCTTTGATTATTTTAACATCCTCGAATGTTAAATCAGCATCGTCAAATTGTCCATCTAAAATTTTCTCATCAATTGAATCATTTATTCGCTTAATTATCTCATCTTTATCGTATTCTTTAACACGTGAAATAGCCTCTGCAGCATCGCAAATCATTAAGATTGCAGTTTCTTTTGAATTTGGCTTAGGACCAGGATAACGAAAATCATCGGGATTAATCAGGATGTCCTTTTCTTTTGCTTCTTCTAAGGCTTTGGCATAGAAATGCTTGATAATTGTAGTACCGTGATGCATTGGAATAAAGTCGATAATTCTTTTGGGCAATTTGTATTGTTTAGCAAGTTCAATACCATCATTTACGTGCTCCCGTATAGCAATGGCACTTCTTTGAGGTGGTAGAAGATCTAATTTATTCCCTATATCCAATTGATTTTCTGTGAAATATTCGGCTTTAGATATTTTCCCAATATCGTGATAGTAAGCACCAACCTTTGTAAGCAATTGATTTGCACCGATTGCTTGAGCACAACGCTCTGCAAGAAGTGCCACTCCCATTGTGTGCTGGTAAGTACCCGGTGCGACCTCATTCATTTTCAGAAGCAGAGGATGATTTAGATTATCGAATTCCTTTATTTTTAAGTCTGTTACTAAATCTGTAAGGCTCTCGACAATGTAAATGCCACCGAACGTAAGTATTGGCGAAATCACAGAGTTAACACCTGCAAAAAGCAATTTTGGCAATATTATATCAAAACCATCTGAACGTTCGAAACCGAAGAAAATTATAACTAATCCCAAACCAATGAATATGTAAAATATTGAGCGGAAAATTTGAGTTCTGCTTTGTATGTCTCTAACTGTGTAAGCTGCGAGGATGCCAGCAAAAAGCATAGCAGTGCCTGTGGAGTAATCATTACCACGTATGCCAGAAATCATAAGAGCCATAGTTACTGTTGAGTAAAAGGCTGTGCGTGAGTCGAAAATTATTGCTAAAAGCATTGATAAAGTTGGAAGAAAAATCAAGTACTCAATGGGGCTTTCAGTGTAGAAATTTACTGTGATCCACGCTACAAAGGAGACAATAATAAGGGAGACGCTAAGTATTAATAAATACAAATTATCAGCAAAAATTTTTCTGCGTATGTAATATAAATATATAAGTAAAATAGAGTAAATTATTGCAGAGTGACCAATGCTTCCTATGATATTATAAGTTGTGATAATGTTTTCTTCGCGCATTTGTTGTGAAGATTTATATGATTTTATTTTTAGAATATTTTCTTCGTTGATTATCTCACCTTTACTGATAATTGTCTCACCTTTGCGAACAATACCTATAGTTTTAGGAACAGATTTTTCATTATTCTGGCGGGCACGTTCAGTGAGTTCTTCAGAGTAAATCAAATTAGGCTGAACATTTTTAGCAATAATTTCGATCACAGCGGAGGCATCTTTATCGAAATTCAAAGATGCAAATCTTTGTAATTTAGTAAGGAATGTTCCTCTATCGTTTAAAGAACTTTTAGGATAAATAAACTCTCTATTTGCAGAGATGCGAACTGTAATTTCTGTGTGTTTGATTTTGTCAAGATTTACATTTACAAAGCCATTATCATAAACATTATTCACGAACTGGATTGTAAGACTTCTGATTTTATTTATTTTTGTTAAACGCTGATTGTTAGGCAATGCTCGAAATTCTTGTAAGGTTTTCAGTGAAATTTCATCTTGCAGTGATAATTCATTAAAATCTGGATTAGAGATTGCTTTTAAACTATCCAGAATAGAGTTAATTTTTCTTATGGAAATGGCTTCAATGGATTTGTCCAAAACAAAGACAAAATTTGTATTCTCACGAGCTTCTTTGACTTCATTTTGGTAAGTCAAAACTGATTTATAAACAGGATAAGTGAATTCAGCTTTGATTGTTTGTCCGGTCCATTGATAACCAGGAACTAAATTAAATTTATTCTGTTCATCATATCCTGTTAAATGTAAAATGAAAAATACACTACAAACAATAACAGTTGATATTATTATAAATATTTTGTATTTTTCTGAATACCTTACTTTTGAGAAATCTATATCGGATGTTTCCCTTGAAGAAATTAATCTTTGAAATAATGTTTCTTTTTTAGACATATCAAAAAAAAATATTTACAACATTCAAAATAAAAAAAAATAAAGATTTAAACAAACTATTGATTTATTTTAAGATTTTAGAATTCTCTTTGAAACAATTTGATTATAATTTCGTAAAATCATATAGAGTTATAAAGGAGCAATACAATGAAAGCAAACATATTCATAATATCGATAATAGGAATTGGACTTTCACTTAATGCTTGTAAATCTATTAATCAAAGTGAAAGTTCATACTATGGGTATAATAATAAGCCGAAAATTGAGGAAACTAATCGCTACGAAACTAGCCAACAACTTTTGCAACCAAATAATTACGTGCAATCCAATGAAGTTTATTCATCTGATGAAAATTATAGCAACCAAAGTGCAACGATAATTGAGAATAATTATTATTTCTATGACCCACCTACTTTTTATTGGTATTATCCTTGGTGGCAACCAAGAAGAAATACAATCGTATATTCGCCACTACGAAATAATTTTTACATATCAATTGGTTATGGTTATTCTTGGTATGACTGGTATGATCCTTTCGTATATTATTCAATATGCAGTCCAATTGTTTATTATCCGTATCCAGTTTATTATCCAGTTCCATATCCTTATTACTATTATCATCACTATGGAAATTGGCAACAAAATTATAAACCTGTAAAAAATACACAAAAAGACACTTATCGTGATTTTGGTCCTAGCAGAGGTAGTTATACTAATACAGGATTAAGCAACGAGAACAAAACTCCTGCAAATCGTCGCAGCGGGACGGTTGAAGTTCCAACGACAAATTCTAATACAAAAGATATTTTCCAAAACACACCAGAAAGTAGAAACCGTCGTATTGGGATGCAGCCAGCTAAGGAAAGTTTTGAATCGCCAAGCAACGAAAACACAAATAATCGAAGAACTGAAAGCGAAATAAAGCAAGCTGACGATTTCAAAAACCTTTTTGATAAAAAAGAACAAAATGTTAAAAAAGGAGAAAATCCTTTTGAACCAAACAGAAGGACTATTCCTCAACCCGTGTATGAAAGACCTTCGAGCTCTGCTCCAAACAAAGTTTTTGAACCATCAAGAAGCAATCCACCAAGAAATGCAGATACTCCATCAAGAAATTCAAACAGTAGTAATAACTCTGCTCCTGCTCAAAAAAATGATCAACCAGCAAATAAACGCTCACAATAAAGGTGACAATATGAAAAAAATTGTTATTTATTTGGTATTAGTTTCGTTTTCAATTAGTTTTTCACAAGCTCAGTTTATAGAAGATGCATTACGTTATGCAGGTAACAACCACTCTATTACACCAAGAGCAGTAGGATTAAATATAGCCTATATTGGGATCGCTGATGATCTTAACACTTTGATATCAAACCCAGCTGGACTTGCATTGATAGCAAAAAATGAATTCTCATTCGGTTTTGGTTTTTCTCACATAGGAAATGAAGTAGAAATTTTCAATAAAAAGAATAAGTTGACGATAAACAATGAATACTTAAACCATATCGCATTTGCTTCACCTGTTCAAATAAGCACTGGAATTGCGACCGTTGCTATTGGTTATTTCAAGGATAATAATTTCAAGAATAGTTATGATTATTCTATTTTTAATGATAAATCAAGTTATATTTATCAGCAGGCACAAGCGAAAAAACGTTGGACGTTTGATTTGTTGCTTGCAGATATAAACGGTAAGACCAATATTAAAGATTCTGTGCGTCAAATTTCGTTGGTTGATGAAAATGGTGGTATTCACAACATAACAGGTGGATTTGGCTTTGACATAAACGAAAGCGTTGCTTTAGGTCTTTCTATAACTGGTAAATGGGGTACTTTCGAATATTTTAGAGAATTTTCTGAGATTGATGAGCTGAATAAATATAGGACTTGGCAAATTGATGATTTTAACAGATTAGACTTGAAAGAGAAAATCAAGCAAAATGTATCCGGAATTACTGGGCAAGTCGGTATCTTAGGTAAAATTGAGAACTTTATGCGAATAAGTTTTACAATAAAATTTCCAACATTTTATAGCGTTAATGAAAATTTCTCTGCTAAACACATTGTAACATTTGATCCAAATCCACAAGGTGTTGTAGATAGATTTGATACTACAACGGTTGGCAAAAATTCTTACAACATACGCACACCATTTGTTTATAGCGCGGGATTTTCGGTGAACGCGTTGGGTGCAACCTTCAGCGCAGGTGTAGAGTATTCTGACGTAACACAGATGAAATTTAGCGATGCAACAGCAGATGTGCAGGAACAATTTGATATTTTAAACAGGATGATAATACGTAATTTAGTTGGGCAAACAACATGGGGATTTGGTGTGGAATATAAATTCCCTGCTTTACCGTTGGAGGCTCGTGCAAGTTATGCTAAGACTACATCACCGTATCAATTGGATATACCAAATGCAAATAAATCAACATTTTCGCTTGGCGGGAGTATGTATCTCTCTAAAAGTGTTCGCATAGATGGGGTTATGCGTTGGAATAATTTTACCGAGCAGCGAACTGCTTATGGAAACGAAGAAAATCTTGCAACATTTTCCAGCTACGTACTTAAACAAACACCACTAAATATAATGATTGGTTTGACCTATAGGTATTAATAGAATTTTGATTAAAGTAGGCTACCCTTATAGGGTAGCCATTTTGAATTATATTTTAACATCCAATCCAACGAAAGCGGTTCGTGGGCGAGCAGGACCGTATATGTAGCCTGAGTCACGCTTAGGTCCTTGATCTAAATCGCTTTGGAAAGCATTGAAGATATTATTCACGCCCAAATTTATTTCAATGTTCGGGCTATATATTAATTTGTATGCAATTTTGGAATTAAATTCAAAGAAGTTTTTAGTTTTCACTAAAACATCTTGCTCTATAAAGCCAGCATAATGTGGCAAATACATACTGCCTGTTAAAATACCAGAAAGTGCAATGTTTAACCTTCCATTAGGATTAATATTAGCAACAAAGTATCCATATAAATTTGGAGATTTAAATATTTTTTTAGAAAATTGTGGTTCAATTCCTGCATTTTCATCACCTGATGACCATTCAACAGGTTTATTATGGTAACCATTTTGAATAGTGAAACTACCTTTTATATCAAACAATTTTGAGAATACAGCTTGAAGTTCAAAATTTGCACCATAGACGAATGCGTCTTCCCCATTTGTTCTAAGCAAGTTTAAGTTATTGTTCGCATCTCGACCGATTTCCTCCAAAACGAATACATCAGAAAGTTTTGTATAGAAACCTTCAATTGAAGCTGCAATTGGCAAATCAAATAAGCTTAATGAAAAATCAAGCGATGATGAATAAGAAATTGACGACTCATATCTTAAATTTTTATCGATAGTTATCAACAACCCTTCGCCACCAACTTGAGTAATATGAAGATCTTCGTCAAATGCTTGTGGGGGACGATAACCAGTAGAAATACTTGCCCTCAAATTTATATTATTGCTTAGTTTATAAAGTAAATTAGCACGTGGTGAAAAGATTAATTCATCAATTTTATTATGTTTATCCAATCTTAAACCCCAAATTAGATTTAATTCATCAGTAATATTCCAATCATCTTGCATAAATATGCCATTTTGAGAAGTTTTTTGATTAATAATTCTGCTGTATGCAGTAGCTTCATCTTTCATCCAATCATAGTGAAATTCATATCCAAAAGTAAAAATGTGATACCCTAAGAAATTATCTAAAAAATGATCATATTGAATGCTTGCTGCAAATGTTCTATTATTTGTGTTCCCATAAGCATTTGGATCGAAACCAGAACCATAATAACTATCACGTTTAGTATTTTGGAATCCGGCGTTTAATGTGATTTTGTTTATATGATCATCAAGGTATCTCTCATATTTAAAAGTTAAAAAATTTGAATTATGGGAAGCTTGCTCGGTTATATTTGTAAGATGAGGCGGTCTATTAAACTTATCCCCACCACGAATGAAATGATAAAGTGTTTGAAAGCATAAGCTAATTTTACTTTTATGATTAGGACGGTAAAATGAGCGAATACCAAAAGTTTTTACGTTTAATTTTCCTATATCTGAGTAACTATCATTATTTTCGTCCCAACCTTCTCTATCTCTAATGAAACCGAATAGATATGAACCAAAGTTCTGGTTTTCAGAAATAATACTCCCATTCAAATTAAATGTTTTATCAAATGTTTTTTCATTTATAAATGATTGAAAAGCATTAAAATTAAAACTATTATTGTAGGGTTCTTTTAGAATTATGTTGATAATACCAGCAATTGCATTACCACCGAATAAAGATGAGCCACCACGAATAACTTCAATTCTATCAATCATACTCGATGGCATTTGCTCAAGACCATAAACACCATTTAATGATGAAAATATCGCATTTCCATCAATCAGAATTTGTGAGTAACGCCCATCGAGACCATTTATTCTAACCTGACTAAAACCACAATTCTGGCAATTGTTTTCAGTACGCACACCTGGTTGAAAATTAAGACCATCTTTTATATCAACAGAGCTTGTAGCTATAAAATCACGAGTATTAATTACAGAAACCTTAATTGGCGCATCTTCATATATCTTTTCTGAACGTGTTGCAGTAACAACTACATCTGCTGTTTGAATCGCTGTTTCCTCCATTTCAAAATTCATAGTTATTGGCTCGCTAAATCCTTTTTCAATTGTAAATTTATGATGAATTGGTTTAAAACCAACACCTGTTATAATTAATTCATAATTACCTTTTGGAATACCTTTTATATGGAAGAAGCCTTTTGAATTAGTAATAGCACCAAGCGAAGTATTCATAATACGAACTGTAGCGCCAATGATTGGTTTGTTTTCACCATTTTTCATAAAAACATAACCTTCAATGCAGTTTTCATGGGCATACAGTTCCGAACTAAATAATATGAAGAAGATTAAAACAAATAATTTTTTCATTATAAGCTCCAATTTAAATTAACATTTATTAATGTTTAATTATTGCTAATTTAGATTTTTGTTTTCACTAACATACAAAATTAATTTTTTTAATTATTTTTACAAATTAAATTAATTTAATATTGAATAAATTTCAAACTAAAGTATTAATTTAAGTTCATATTTAATTTTATAATTTCTTATTATTCAAAAAAAATATTTAGATTTATGTAAAAATTTTATTAGTTTAGTGAAAATGTATAATAAAATTTTGTAGGTTAGATTATGTTAAGCCAAGCAATACAGGATTATTTGAAAACCATATATAAACTCGAAGAAAATGGTGCTGTTTCTACAACAGCAATTGCAAAAGAGTTGAATATCTCGGGCGCATCAGTTACAGGAATGCTTAAACGACTTGCAACAATGAAACTTGTTGATTACAACTCTTACAAAGGTGTTAAACTAACAAACGAGGGAAGAAAAGTTGCTCTTGAGATAATACGTCATCATAGACTACTTGAATTATACTTAAAAGAAGCGTTGGGATATCCACTCGAAAAAGTCCACGATGAAGCTTGCCGGTTAGAACATGTTATTTCTAAGGATTTTATCGAAAGAATTGAGGAAATATTAGGCAATCCAGAGTATGACCCACATGGACATCCGATACCAACAACCGAGGGTGATATTGAACTAACAGACGAAAAGCCATTGGTAAATTTTAAAAGTGGGGATGTTGTTGTTATACGGCGTTTATCCGATCATGATCCAGATATGCTATCTTATTTTGAAAAAATGAAGTTATTACCAAACACAATTATGCGAATAATTGACAAAGCACCTTTTAATGGACCTATAACAACATTCTACAATGGCGAAAGTCAAATTATTGGGAACGAGATAGCAAAGAACATCTTCGTTGAACCTTATCAAGAAAAAGAAGATTAATCAAAATCTAAAATCAAAATAAAAGGGATGCATCAGCATCCCTATTTTTTTATTAGCTCAGTTATTACTTCAATATGAAAAGTATGGGGAAACATATCCACAGGTTGTACTTTGTTTACTTCGTATGCTGAATTCATAAGTGCAATATCACGAGCTTGGGTAACAGGATTGCAACTTACATAGATGATTCGTTTCGGCGCGACTTCAAGCAAGTGAGCAATTGTGTTTTCAGTCATACCTGAACGTGGTGGATCGATTATGACAACATCTGGATTTTCAATTTGCTTGAAGAGGTTTGGTATTTTTTTTGAGTTTAAATCAGCTTCATAAAATTCAACGTTGTTTATATTATTGGTTTGGGCATTATTTTTTGCATCTTTTATTGCTGATGAGTTAAGTTCTATACCAATAGCTTTTCGAACAGTTTTTGCTGCTGGGAGTGTGATTGTTCCACAACCACAATATAAATCCCATATAACAAAATTTTTCTCTAAACGTGCTATTTCTAATATTTTGCCTATAAATGTATCGAGTTGTGTTGAGTTAGTTTGAAAAAAAGAAAATGGTGAAATATCGAATACAATATTAAGTATTTCTTCCTGTAATACACCATAATTGTTTGAAAGTTGAATTTCTCCTACAGCAACGCTACTTTGTTTATCATTGGTTGCCCAATATGTTATTTTGACTTGCTCGAAAATTTTTGGTAACTCATTTACAAACCACAGAGCAAAGGCTTCTTCGTCTTCGTTTGTTGGTTTATTTGTTATAAGTATAGCCATAACAGAGTTTTGATAACGAGAATAACGCAAGACAATATTTTTCAGAAAACCTTTTTGATTGTAATAATTATGTGGGCTTATATTTCTTGAAATAGCTTCATTTCGAACAAAATTTATAATTTGGTTGCCAATATCTGGCTGGATGAAGCATTTATCAATGTCTATTATTTTATCATATCTGCCGGGATAGTGCATACCGAGAGCAAAATTTTTGTTGAAGTCTTGCTCAGAATGAATTTGCTTGGGAGTAAGCCAACGATGAGCCCCAAACGAGAATTCCATTTTGTTTCGGTACTCATAAATAGCACTCGAAGGGATTGGGTGGGCAATTTTATCAATTTGAAGTTTTCCAATACGGCTGTAAGCATCTTGAACGTGACGCAATTTCCAAAGAAGTTGCTCGCTATATTCCAAATTTTGCCAGGAGCAACCACCACAAGTGCCAAAGTATTGGCATTTTGGTTCAATTCGCTTTTCTGATGGTTCGATAATTTTAGTTATGAATCCTTCAGAGTAATTTTTTTTATCTTTTGTAATAACTGCAAGAACACGCTCACTGGGGAGAGCTCCTCCTTTAAGAAATATAACTTTATTTTCAAGGCGTGCAACTGAAACACCTTCAAAGCCGAGTTTTCTATAACTAATTCGATTTCGGGATTTCGCATTTTATTCAATTATGACCTTTGCGTAATATGATTTACTTTCAGTAGTAAAATACAAGATTAATGGACATTTTTTGCAATGTAAAAAGCTTTTAGGTATAGCTATGAAATTTGTATAATTACTGTATTTTGCAAATTCGAATGCTCTGCCATCAAGTGTATAAAATTGCAAATTGTTCAAAATATTATTTGTTGCTATAAAAAGATAATCCTTGTTTTGATAAATTCGATAGTTGCATTCTTTTTCCAAACTTGTAATTTGATCTTTTACTTTAAAGGTTATGGGAATAAGAAACGAATTTGCCCCGCTGAAAAATAAATTCAAATTTGCTTCAAACCACTCGTCAACTGGTTCCTGTGCATCAAGCCATACACGTATTTTTTCTATTTGATATGGATTAATACGTAACTCGCCTGGTTGGGGATCGAGTCTGAAAAAGTAAGATTTGCCATTGTTATACTGATTAAAGCTATAATTTGTGATTTTGAGCGTATCATCACCGTAATTTGCAATGTAAAGATAGGCTGAAGAATTATTCTCATTTAGTAAAGTAATTTCGGAACTTGAAACAACTGGATGTGAGAAATGCTTCAAATCAGGATCTGAGAAAGTGTTAATTCTAAAAATAAAATTATTGTTGTCGATGAATGGATTACGATTATTCTGAACTTCTGAAATTCTAAGATTCCTTGCAAATTCTGTTGAATCAACAGGATCAAGGCGAGCAAATTCCTTTAAATCGTTCAGCTGACTGTTGATATAGTTGTATGGATTATCGTATCTCAATGCAAAATAAAACATACCGCATGCAATATCACCTCGAACGCTTGTACGGGGCTCGAAAACAATCTCACCTTTGGTGTTTTGACCAAGTCGCGAACCACCATCTTCGTATGATACATTTTTGCTAACATAACCGAAAGGATAATTGGCACGTTTGGTGTTTGCTATTTCATAAGTTGGGCGAATATGATAAAGATCGCTTTTGGGTGGCTCGTTCTCAGCTCCGAGAGATTGAGGCCAAGTGTGCTCAGTATTGAATTTGGTAGTGTTTACGTCCGGAATACCAGAAGTTTTGACTTTACGACCAGTATAAATGCATTCGACGTAGCCATCAACATTATCTAAACTCCCCCACATAAATTCACGTGCCTCTTTATATGTAAGAGATGTATGTGGTTGAACAAAAGTTTTAAGAACATTCAAAAGTCTTGAACCACGTATATTGTCGGTTGGTTTGTATATTTCATTAAAGTGAGTTGCTTTGCCAATAATTTTGGACATTATCGCATATTGTGCTTGTGGTGTCTTCAACTCACATATCAAATATGCATAATAGTTCACATTATCTAATGGAGAAAATTTTAATGGTATTTTCAGTGAATTCCCACTGGGAATAACCATTGAATTATTTTGTAACAAAGTAAAAACATTCAAGCTATCAATTAATTTGACATTATGAAGATAAATATCGCTTTCAGTATTATTAAATAATTCTGCATAGGCGATTGTATCTTTGTTAACCAATATATTTTCCAAATAAATATCTTGTAATGTTTGAGAGAAAATCAAATTAAAATTTCCAAGAAATATGAGTAAAAAAAACTTTTTCATACAAAATCCAATTTAATTTATAAAAATTAAAGACAGAAATTCCCCAATTGCGTTTTCTAAGGCTTTGTATTCACCCACAGCCCAGCCATTTGAAATAATGGCAAAGACAAGCGTATCGCCATCGAGGGAATTAACGTAACCAGCTAAAGCACTTACGTTTCTATGCGTGCCAGTTTTTGCAATAAGATTATTCTCGCAATGGGTTGAAATAAAGCGTTTGCGCAATGTACCGTCCACTCCGGCAATAGCTAATGAACGTCCAAAACAATCTGCAAATTCTGAATGGACGGCAGATATAAGAAGTTTAGTAACAGCATTTGTTGTTGTCTTATTTCTTCGAGAAAGTCCTGAACCATCATTAAGTATTAATTCATTAAAATCAATACCAAATTTCGGAGCAAAAGATTTATAAAATTCGATACTGCTTGTTCTATTATTAGAATTATTATTAAAAGTTGCACCAATAATTTTGAACAATGTTTCAGCTAAATAATTATCACTATTTTTATTAATCTCGGAAATAAAGCTACATAGATCACGACTAAATTCAGCAAGAAGAGCAGCCTGATTAAAATTCTCCAGTTTTTTCACTGAAAAATTACCTGTAATTTCTATACCATTATCTTTTAATCTTTGGTAAAATGCGCCCGCAGCTATCATTTCCGGATTTAGTATTTTTAAAGCGTATTTCTGATTTGAATTGATCGATATACTACCTGAAAGATTAACCAATTGCTTGCCATTAGGCAAAAGCTTGGTAGTTACAGAAATGCCTGACTTTCTGAGAATAGATTTTTTACGTATATCACCATATTTTTGTTCAAAATAAAGAATATTTTCAACATCATAGTAATCATTTAATGAGTGTTTTTTACGTTTTCGATTGATTTTCGAAGGCACTGCACCTACTACACAAACATTGTTGTTTACTACAAAGCCTAAGGATGCAGGGATTATTTGCACACTGGCTGGACGACCAGCTACTGAACCAGCAGAAATAATCACCATACCACTATTGCGGTTTATGCTCAAAGCAGTAACGGGTGGGACATACTCAACTTCGTCGAGATCACCACTATAACTAAAGCGCGAGCTATTTCCATCAAAAAAACTACCATCAGCATATATGTTGCCTGTAATTTTCTTTATTCCCAAGCTTTTAATTTTTTCGATTAGATAATCGAGATCACTAAGTGAAAGAAGTGCATCTCCCCTACCATAAATATAGAGATTACCATTGAGTATAGGTTTAATTTCTTTGGCATCAGTATAGATACTTGTCTTTAAATTAGGATCTTTGTGTAGTAAATTTAATGCGAAATAAGTAGTGAACAATTTAGTAACTGATGCTGGAACCAGCAACTCATTTTGATTGTGGTTGTATAGGTATTTGTTGTTTTTTAATGAATATATTGAAATAGAAGTTTTCGAATTTTGAATGTTTTTTTGATTTAATAAAGAATTTATTTTTTGAATAAGTTGGTCGTAAGATTTAATTGTATCGAGCGACTTTTGGTTGGCATATAAAATAAAAAAATTTAAAAAAATCAAAAAAAATATTGAAAAAATTTTTCGCATAATTTCTCCAAATGAATACCTCTTTATACTGACAAAGCAATATAAAGAAAATGGCAATCAAAACAAAATACTAAAAGTCGAAACCGAGTGAAAACATATAGCGTGGTTTGCTCCAAGTATGATAATTATAAGTCCAAGCTATATCAAGCTTAACTGGCAAACCTAACAAATAAGAGCGAACACCTGTTCCAGAACTGAATAACATATTTACTGGGTAGCGTTTGCCATCAGCACCAACTTTCGAGATTTTGAAATCATCACTCCAAGCGCCACCAATATCAAAAAAAGCTGTTGCCATAACACCTTGTAGTAATACCGGCACTGGACCGGCAACTAAAGCGTAGAAAAGTGGGAAGCGTAATTCTGTGTTGCTAATAAAAAATTTGTTTCCTTTGATTTCGGCGATATCCCAACCACGCAAAGGCATTATGAAATTGTTCATAAACACGAAATCTTCTGGATTCTCAAATGGATAATCACGGTTTTTATATGAGTAATTTATCCAGTTTTCTGTTCCGCCGATAAAGTATCTTTGAGGATTAGGTCCGAAACTTGCACCAGCAGAACCTCGAAAAGCCAAAGTGATAAAATTGGATAGCTTGAAATATTGTCTTAAATCGGTTTTAACAGACATAAAACCGACAGAGTTTTTGTTAAATTTTGGTGAACCGAGCAACTCCAAATATCCACGGAAACCTCTTTCGGGGGCATACCAACCACCGAGAGTGTTATCCAATACGAAGCGTGTTTGTGGGAGAAAGATGAACCGTGATATATTTGGTGCAACAGGATTATCTAAATTTGTCATTTCTGCACCGATAAAATCAGCTCCCCACTCAACACGTGTAAATAAATCAAAAGGCAACGAAGTCAGAATAGAAACACCATAATTTCTAAATCTATACAAACTATAAGCATTATACATATCATATTTGTAAAAGTAAGCAGGATAATGATAACCTGCAATGTGGTAATCTATGAGCTCTGGCAAATAAGAATAGGAAAGATAAAATTGACTATTCTTTAAATCTGAGAACAAGTTTATACCTGCATAAATTTGATGATCACCCAGAACATCGCTAAAAAGCATTTGTGTGAGTCCCTGCCAACCATAGTATGTAGAATAACCTGGATTAACCAAAATAATATCGGGCGAAAATGTTATTTTGTAAATTTTTTCTGTAAATTCCTGGTTTTCGATTTGACTTCCTTTTATAGCAAAATCGAATTCGCCCGATTGTTTTAGGACATCTTGGTTTGGTTCAACGAGCTGTTGCGAAGAGAAATCTATTTCAAATTCACCATAGCCTTGATATTTAGAATTATTTGCTATATTCGAAGTATCTTTGGATGATTGGGTTATAATTGCTGCTTCAATAATTTTGTTACGCTCATTTTGTTTTAAACGAAATTGTGTTAAAGGCAATTCTTTATCAATTTTTCTCTCGAGTGGAGAACGCAAAAGAAAAATATCATATCCACCACCAATTTGGGAGGCAAATAGTAATTTCCCATCATCTTGAGAAAGAGATATTTGTGTAATTCCAGTAAGTGAATTTGTAATTGGATAATCAGAATTATTAGCAAAATTATAGACATATATGTTCCCAATGCCGTTATTATCTGAAACGTAAAGTAAACGTCCACCATCACTGGAAAGAGCAAGTGATGTTTTGCTAAATTGTGGGCTGTATGTTATACGTTCAATTTTTTGTTCTTTTAAATATAATTTATAAATATCAGAACTTTCGAAATTATGTTTCCACATTTTGAAATTTGTGCTTTTAACACGGGATTCAAGATTATCGGCTCTATCGGAAATATAGTAAAGTTCGTTGCTATTTGTGCCCCATATAACATATGTTTCTGAAAAAATATCATCAGTTGCTTTTTGTAATTTTTTAGTTTCGAATTCATATATGTAAATGTTGCTTTCTTCCCTTTCCGATGCGATGAATGCTAAAAATTTGCCATCACGGCTCCAACTAACAGATGAAATAGAACGCAAGCCAAAATGCAAACGATCGTATTTACCAGTCTTTGCATCGATAATAAAGATAGCATCTTCTCCACCTGATTTTGCTGAGATGGCTATTTTATCACCTTTTGGATTCCAAGCAATACCAGGAGTAAGTATGTTAAGGTCTTCAAAATCTTTCTTTCGTAAACTACTGACTAATTTTTTTGGTTGTTTTTTTGAATCTAAATCTTGAATATAAACAGCAAAAATACCATCATCACGGTCTGAAATAAATGCAAATTGTTCGCCATTTGGGGAAATTGCAGGAGAAGTATTGTAGAAATTTCCTATATCACGACGATCTGTTATTTTTTGCGCAAAATCTCTTGGGTCGTCGAAAATTTTAAGATCAGGCCAGTAAATTTTCTTGATTTCACGTTCCCACATATCAGAAAAATCACGCAGATTCATATTGAAAGTATTTTGAAATGTCTGGTCCAAGTTTTTATAAATATAGAGTTTGTTTATAAATTCTGTTACCTTTGCTTTGCCATATTTTTCAGCAACGAACCAATAAAATGTTTGTCCACCACGATAAGCAAGATAACCATCGAGATCTTTAAGTGAGGGGAGCTTTTCAGTGATTGTGAGGTCTCGCATAAACATATCGGTTTCGATATTCATTCCACCTAAGCTCTCGTATTCACAAAGCCCTTCATTAAGCCATAATGGTATTTGGAAGTTATTGCTTGTCATAAGTGCAGATTGCAATGTGCCACCATAGAACATATCGTTTAGCACGGCATGAACGAGCTCGTGATGAATTACATGCCGAAATTGACTATAACTACCTTGGAATGGAACAACTACACGGTTTTTAAAAAGCTCAGTAAACCCGCCAACTCCTTCGGGCAAATAACCCCAAGTTACATTAGTTTGTTGAAAATCATTGTGTGAATCATAAACAATCAGAGCAATTCTCATCGAAAATTTGTGATTTAGAGTGTTTTGGATCGAGAGAAGAGCTTTTTCGGCAGCAACTGCTGCAAATTCTGCCAGTGGCTTGCTTCCAACATCGTAATATACATCGAAATGTTCCGTTTCGATATATCGCCAGTTGTAGTTTCTATATTGAACTTTGTTTTTACCAAATTGACCATAAACGTTAGCATTTATGCTAATAATAAGAAAAAGCACCAAAAGTGTTACAATATATTTTTTCATAATAACTCACCAATTTTTAATTTTTTAGACGTTTGATGCATGTATAAAGTTTATTTATAAAAAACACTTAAATTAAATCAAAGTTGCAAGCATTTTTTTATCATTATCAATCTTTACAGTTTTTACTGAATAAATCTTATTTTCTAATTTAAGATTTACTTTTATCTTACAATTCAAATAGTTTGAAGTATGACCATAATGAAATTGCTCGTCTGGTATGAATTTTTCTGGAATAAACTCGTGTAATTTATCAACTTGTTCTTTATAAAAATTGCTAAGCTTTAGGTCGGAGAGATTTTTTAATATGTTTGTTCTCTCTTTTCTGATACTAATGGGGATTTTATCAATAAATGTTGCTGCTGGGGTATTTTTACGCTCAGAGTATGTGAAAACATGCAGATAAGAAATTGGTAAGCGTGCAATAAAATCATACGTTTGAGTGAAGTCATCTTGAGTTTCACCAGGGAAACCAGTAATAACATCTAAGCCAATGCAAACGTCATTATTTAAAGACTTAATTTTAGTAATGTCCTTTTCTAATTTTTCTGCTTTGTAGCGGCGTTTCATAAGTTTCAAAATTTTATTTGAAGCACTTTGCAAAGGAATATGAAAATGTTTACAAATATTGGGTGCATTGCAAATTAAATCAATGATTTTTTCATTAATCAAATTTGGTTCAATTGATGAGACTCTGAACCTAATTCCGAAATCATTATTTGCAATAAGTTCAAGAACGTCTTCAAACAAATATCTATTTGAAGAATACTCACCAAGATTAATTCCTGAAAGAACAATTTCGAGAAAACCTTTTTGCTTTGCTTCTGCAAATTTTTCAGGTAAGAGCTCGAATGGGATACTGCGCGGTGTACCGCGTGCATTTGGGATTGTGCAGTATGTACAACGATAAGCGCAACCGTCTTGTATTTTAAGGAAACACCTTGAACGGGCTTGGCTATCAGCCGATGAAGCAAAATCAAAAGTAAGATCGGTTAAATCTGAAACTTCAACCAATTTTTTGCCATTGTGGATATGATGAAGAAGCAACTCAGGTATCTGAAACTTTTCTTTTATGCCATAAACAGCATTTACTTCATCCATATGTTCGAGTTCATCAGCATTTAACTGAGCATAACAACCAAACACTCCGATGAAAGCATTTGGTGCTTGACGTCTTGCAAGGCGAATAGTTGCTCTGCAATCGGCGTCGGCATTGTTTGTTACGGTGCAGGTATTAATCAAAATTGCATCTGCATCGGTGAACTTATCGGTAATTGCAAAACCTTTTTCTTCAAGCATATGTTTTAAGGTTGATGTTTCAGCAAAATTAACTTTACAACCAATATTTATTAGTTTTACTTTTTTCATTATTAATCAAATGTAGAATAATTGTTATCATTAAAATTATTTGGCGAATATATCATTTTTGCTGCGGGATTCTTCTGCCATATTATTTTTATATTCAATCATTTTTTCAAGTAGCTTAGGATCCGCAATAGCAAGCATTTTGATAGCGAGTAAGCCAGCATTTTTCGCATTACCAATAGCAACAGTTGCTACAGGTACACCTGCTGGCATTTGAACAATAGAAAGCAGCGAATCCAAACCGTTGAGAGCCTTCGACTGTACTGGAACACCAATTACAGGTAAAGGTGTGTGAGATGCAACCATACCAGGCAAATGAGCTGCTCCGCCAGCACCAGCTATAATCACTTTAATGCCACGTTTGTGGGCTGTTTTGCCGTATTCAGCCATATCTTCAGGTGTGCGGTGAGCCGAAACAATTTTAATCTCATATGGAACACCAAACTCTTCGCAGACATCAGCTGCTGCTTGCATTGTGGGGAGATCAGAGTCACTTCCCATAATTATACCGATTATTGGCTTAAGTTGTAGCATAGCAATCCTTTATTTAGTTAGAAATTCGATTCATCACGCCAAAGTATGATTTTCCATTCATCAGTTGGTTTTTCTCTTTTCAGATAAAAAATAGCTTTACCAAAAACATTTACAATATCATTTGGTGCAAAAGTTATTGTTAGAGAGAAGCTTCGAGATACATCGACGAAAAGAGAATCACCTTGCAAATATAAAATTTCGTTCCAAACAAGGTTTAAGTCTTGAGCGGCTGCAAAAAGCCGCGCTGTTGCAATCATATCTTCGGAACGTGTCCAGGTTGGATCAATATTTTTGTCGTAATTACGATAGTTGAAAGTAAAATCATTGTGCAAAAGTTTACCATATAGCACAGTATCCTTGAATTTATAGGCATAGCTGAAATTTTTGAAAACACCTTCCACAGTACGTTGGTCGCCGAGTTGGAAATCATCAGCTGCATTTTTTAGCAATGCAGGTGCAAATGGATTTTTGCAAGAATTTAGAAAAATTAATGTGATAATTAAACAAAATATGTATCCAAATTTTTTCAATCAATTAAAACTTTTTCAAATTTAAAATAAAAATCCTTTTGCAAAGTTATAAAATAAAGTCCTTTTAAAAAATTATCAAGTTGTAACTCATAAAGATCTTTATCAACAATTCTTTGAAAGATTACTTCACCGATCACATTAATACATTTCAATTCACAACCACCAGCATTTAAAATTTGCAAAAGATTCCCCGCTCTAATGAATTTTAAATCGTTAGTAATTTCATAAACGCTATCATTGATATTTGTGGAAATAATTATATCATCGACAGCTAATTGCGGGCGACCTCCAGATGAGCCATCATTCTCGTAGCAATATTTCCATCGAATCTGCATAAAAGGCAAATTAGAACATTCGGGAGGGAGGCGAATTCCCCGAAATTCTTTATAATCACCATCATTTTTAGAGGCATTATAAACAATGTTTGCAAGATTTGTGAATTTTGAATTTGTATCGATTCTGTATTGAAGATAAATCGAATAATTTCTGTCGTTCGCTTTGATTGTGCGAGCTATCCATTGTAAATATACATCTTGGCAACCACGAGTATCGAGCGAAAGCACGGCTGCACCAGGATAAGCATCGCCTTCTTGAGCCGATGAGGTTGTCAAGAAGGAAAAACCTAAATCACCAAGCCCATTAATTCGAGCTTTAGATTTTAAATTGTATGAGGAAATCCAGTCACCTGTCATTTCATCAGTAATTTTAGGATCTTGTTTTTTGCAGGTATGGAACATAATTGAACTGGGATAAGTACGTGCAGGAGAGTCTTCGCTCCATCCATTGAATTTATATGGAGAGTTGGCAAGTTTATGTGGCACAGGATTGGTTTGTGCATAAAGAAATACAGGCACAATTAGCCACATAAAAAAAATTATATTTTTCATTTTATATATTTTGATAATTATTTATATAATTTTCGAAATCTTTGTAGATTTGTTGGTAAATAGATTCTGGCACAATCATTCTTAAATAATTCGCACCAAGAGAGCCTTTTAAAGTATAATAACCACGAACAATTATCTTAAAATAAGGTTCTTCGAAAGAATTATCAAGTTTATATTTGCCAAGTTTCCCAAGATATTCAGCAAAAGATTTATCTATTGGTTTATCGAAATAAATATCAAACCCAATATTGCCATCGCTGCAACTTTCAGCTGTTGTAGATTTTATAATTTTCACTTTAGAGAATAACAAAATATTCAAATACAAGCAAAAAATAATTTATTTTTGTAAATTATGCAAATAAAAAAAAGAATAATATGAAACCAGAATTATCCATTATTATACCAGCGTATAATGAAGAATCAAGACTGGGCAACACTTTGAAATTAATTACAGCATATTTAAAGAACTCACATTTTCACTTTGAAATAATTGTATCCGACGATGGATCAACAGATAGAACAGTAGAGATAGCAAAAGCTTTCAGTTGTGTTAAAGTAATTGGCGATGGTTTTAACCGAGGCAAAGGTGCAGCTGTCCGTCGAGGTATGATGGAAGCAAAAGGCGATATAAGGATGTTTACTGATGCGGATTTATCCACTCCTATTTATGAACTTGAGAAATTACTTCGTTTTATCAACGATGGTTATGATGTTTGCATAGGCTCACGTGCTATAGATTATCGATTAATAAAGAAGCATCAACCACTATACAGAGAATTGATGGGTAAAACTTTCAATAAAATAGTTCAAATGCTTGTTGTAAAAGGAATTAAAGATACACAATGTGGGTTTAAATGCTTTAGAGAGAAAGCTGCTATTGAAATTTTTTCACGTGCAAAGATTGATGGTTTTTCTTTCGATGTAGAATTGCTTTATCTTGCAAATAAATTGAACTTCAAAATAAAAGAAGTTGGTGTTGAGTGGTATAATGACGAGAGAACGACAGTAAGCCCAATTCGTGATAGTATAAAAATGTTTACGGAAATTTTAAAAATAAGGCGACTTCATTCGGATTTGATCCAATGAATTTATTGAGCAAATTAAATCGAGCAAAACAAATTTTATTTCAACCGAGCGAAGAAAATTTTTGGAAGCGAAATTTACTGATCCTTGCAATAGCACAATTCATAGCAATGGTTGGAATGAATGGGCTTGTGCCTTTTTTACCATTATTTGTTCTTGAGTTAGGTGTCCGAGATCCTGTACAGGCAAAATTTTGGAGCAGTATGGTTTTCGCTGGACCTTATTTTCTATCAATTTTTGCTGTACCAATTTGGGGGATGTTGGGCGACCGATATGGACAAAAGAAAATGGTTGTGCGAGCGATTTTTGGGTTGGCATTAGCTGTATTTTTAATGGGATTTTCGACGAATGTACAACAATTGTTTGCCTTACGTGTTTTACAAGGAGCAACGAGTGGTTTTATTGCAGCTGCATTGGCATTTGTAAGTAAAAATACACCCCAAAACCGTAATGGTTACGCAATCGGTATTTTGCAAAGTGCCTCATCGGCTGGAATTATCATTGGACCTTTTTTCGGTGGAATTCTATCGGATGCAAGTGGAGTAAGAAGTGTATTTTTTGTTGTTGCAGCATTATGTGTAATAAGTGGTTTCTTAATAATTTTCTGGGTTAAAGAAAAACGTAATCAGGGTGCTAACATAAAAAATAGTGTACTCAGTAATCTCAAAACAGTTGCCTGTAACTCTGAAATGCGAAAAATAATAATCTTAATTATACTCTCTCAATCAGCAATATTGCTATCCAATCCAATATTCCCATATTTTGTATCAAGATTGGGCGCTCCAGATAAATTTATATCGACAATTACGGGCTTGCTTGTTGCAATACTTGGTATATTTAGTATAATTTTTGCACCATACTGGGGACGCAAAAACGACACGGTATCATATAGTAAGGTATTTTCGCCAGCAGTTTTTATAGCAGGGGGTGCTTCTTTTTTACATTTATTAGCTAATCATTATTTATGGCTATTTCCAATCAGAGCTTTAGTCGGTGTATTTTTTGCAGCTATTGCACCAAGCTTATATTCAGCTTTAAGCTACCGAGCAAATGAAGAAAACAAAGGTGGCATTATGGGAATTGCTTCATCGGCGAATCTTTTTGGTGCACTACTGAGCTATATAAGCTGTAGTTTCATTGTTTCGCATTTTGATATGGCAGTTACGTTTGCAGTATCAGGTGTGATGCTTGTTTCTATTGCAATTTGGGCAAAAATTAGTTAGTTATTGATACCTGAGACATCGCTCCAATACATTGGGACGATCATTTTATCATAATTACTATATTCAAGACTTACTTCCACTGTGCGTTCATCGCTCCCCCAATGTGTTATGGTTGGTTTTATCCAGTAATCAGCAAATCCAGGTTGATCATTAATGATAATTGTTTTTTGGGATAAGCTATCGTAAACACCAATTTTGCATAAAGCCCAATACTGACGTGGTATCTTAACAAAAAAGAAAGTGTGTTCACCGGGTTTGAGAATTTGATTTGCTTTGAGAAAATTTTCGCTCCAATCGCCTTGT
>Ga0209809_1000070_pt1 | contig 97269 bp, 89 predicted proteins | sample YNPMSTMetaG_FD_186172 | JGI IMG/M metagenome (GOLD analysis project Ga0209809, IMG submission 186172) | Anoxygenic and chlorotrophic microbial mat microbial communities from Yellowstone National Park, USA - YNP MS-T MetaG (SPAdes) (version 2) ...
CCACCTCATCCAGGCTGTCCGTTACGACCGCGCCCACGCCGACCAGTCCCAGCTGCAACCAGCGACCCGCTGGCCAGTCGGCTCCGTGCTCCCCTGGGGACCCGGCTCGATCGTGATACCCATGCCATGATACCGTGTCCAATCGTCCGGAGCCTCGATCAAGAGCAGCGCCGACCCGGCACGGTCGGGGAGAAAGCCCCCCGCATCGACGCGGCTCCCATCAGCGTGTAGCAGCCAGACCTGATACACCCGGCCAGCTTCAGGACGCTCGAGACCACCGAGCACCAGCAGCCCATCGCGTCCCCCGCGATCGACGAAGATCCGGCCGACCTCCGGCGGGAAACCTGCTCCTTCCCCCTGCACGACCGTCGACCAATCGGCCCTCGCGAGGACAGCGGCGATCCGCTCTTGCTGGCTCGCGAACTCATCGAGCCGGTGCTCGAGACGCGTCACGGCCAGCAGCAGGACCCCGAGCAACAAGAGCGCCGCCGCAGCCAGTCCACCCCAAGCCCACGCCAGCCGCCAGCGCCGCCGATCTCCAGGATCTGCTTCGACGAGGACCCGATTCCGGAGCGTCGGTGGCGGTTCGACTGTTCGAACGGCTGTTCCCAGCCAACCGAGTGTCTCCTCGATCCGGTGCAACTCATATCGGCACAGTGCACACGCTTCCAGGTGCTGCGCCACCACCACCGCCTCCTCAGGGTCCAGCAGGCCCAGCGCGTACGCTTCCAGGTCCACGTCGTGATCGGTCAGCGATCGTCCTGTCATGACTCCCGATCTCCTGCCAGCGCTTCCGCGAGACGCCGCAGTGCTGTCCGCACGCGTGTCTTGACCGTCCCGAGCGGGAGTCCAAGCCGTTCGGCAATCTCCCGTTGCGTCAGCCCACTGAAGTAGGCGAGCTCGAGCACTTCCCGGAGTCCACTGTCCAGTTCGGCCAGAGCGCGCCGCAGCCCAGCGGCCACATCCGCTCGCAGCACCAGATCATCAGGATCGTCCTGTGCCAGCGCGCTCATCGTGTCGAACTGTACCCCGACCTGGTAGTCGCGAGAGCGCCGGCGCAGGATATCGATGGCCCGATTCCGGGCCGATCGCAGGAGCCAGGAGACAAACGCGCCTCGCTCCGGCTCGTAGAGATGCGTGAACTGCCACAAGTGGATGAACAGCTCCTGGGTGATGTCCTCGGCAGCCTGCTGGTCGCGCACGATGCTGAGCGCCAGAGAGTACACACAGTGCGCATAACGGTCATAGAGTGCCTCGAGCGCCGCTCGATCACGGGGACGAAGCCGGGCGACCAGTTCGAGGTCGCTCGGCCCGGTCGTCTCTCCCTTCATCGTGCGCCACACACCAGACACCCGACCATCCCAGTGCCACTATCATACGTCCTGCCCCGGCCGTAGGATTGCAGCTGGGGCTCGGAGATCAGGGAGGGAGTCGAGGATGCGCCGTCTGTCCATCGCTGCCGGTATCGTCATCGCCTTCTTGGCCGGCTGGGTAGCCGGAAGTGGATGCCTGAGCGTCCGCCTCGCCGCGACACCGACGACTCTTGCCGCACGCACACCCATCGCCACCAACACGCCATCACTGGCACCGATCGCTCAGCTCTCTCCGCCGGCCTCCGCGAGCCCTGTCACCCTCCCCGCTCCAGCTCCGACGGGAGACTTCGCGACCGCGATCGAGCAGGTCGCCGCTCAGCTGATACCAGCCGTCGTCTCTGTGTCTGTCCGGGCCATCGTACCGGGTCTCTTCGGCTTCGGGCAGATTCAGGAAGGAGTCGGCTCAGGAGTCATCTTCGATCCGCGCGGCTACATCCTCACCAACGACCACGTGATCGCTGGCGCACAAGAAATCCGAGTCGTGCTCAGCGATGGTCGGCAGTTCACCGGTCGCGTGCTGGGCCGCTCCCCATCCAACGATATCGCTGTCGTCAAGATCGACGGGGAAAACTTGCCCGTCGCTCCGCTGGGGGACAGCGATCAACTGCGCGTCGGGCAATGGGTCGTCGCGATCGGTAACGCTCTCGGGCTGGAAGGTGGTCCCACGGTCACCGCTGGCGTGGTCAGCGCGCTCGACCGGACGATCGACCCGGGCTTCGGGGAGCCAGCTATCGGTCCCCTCATCCAGACCGACGCGGCCATCAACCCCGGTAACTCCGGTGGGCCTCTGGTCGAACTCGCCGGTCGGGTCGTGGGGATCAACTCGGCCAAGATCCAGACGGCCGAGGGGATCGGCTTCGCCATTCCCATCAACAAGGCCAAAGAGATCGTGCAGCAACTTTTGGAGGCTCGCCCGCGCGCGTATCTCGGCATCACCTCGGTCAGCATGACCCCTGCTCTCGCCGCAGCTTACGGGTTGCCAGTGCAGCGCGGTGTCCTCATCGTCGATGTGGCCCCGGACAGTCCAGCCGAGCGAGCCGGACTGCAACCAGGCGACATCATCGTCCGCGTCGACGACCGCGACGTCACGCGGAGCGACGAGCTGCAAGCGATCCTCGCTGCCCATCAGCCAGACGACCAGGTCAGGATCGTGGTCAATCGCCAAGGCCGCGAGCAGACGTTCACGGTGACCCTCGGGAGCGCCCCGGTCATCCAGTAAGGGAGGCGATCGCGATGGCGAGTCAGAGCGACGTGCTCTTCGCTCAGCTGCTGCGCGAGTTCGGGCGACCAGTGCCGGAGGATCCCGCTCGGCCTCGCTTGCTGCGAGCGCTCAGAGAACGTCAGTGGCTCGTGCCCGGAGCGAGCGTACTTCTTCTCCTCCCTTCGCCGGAACTCGTTGCAGCCGTTGCGGATCACGGTGCACATGTCACCGTGGTGGAGCCGCTCGAACCCCTGCTCGAGCGAGCACGCCGGCGGATCGATGTCCCGAAGACGCCGATTCACTGGATTCGACGCGATCCTCAGCGCCTCCCCTTCCGCCGCGCTTTCGATCTCGTGCTCGCCTCGGGTCTTGTCCTCGGAACGAGCGGTAACCAGCAGGCCGACGAAGACGTGCTGCGTCAACTCGCGCTGGCTCTTCGGCCCGGAGGGACGCTGCTCCTCGACCTGCCCAATCGGGAACTGCTCGTCCGCGACTTCGTCGAACGGATCTGGGGCGAGATCGACGGTTTGCGCGTTCTGGTCCGCCAGCACTGGGACCTGCCCGAAGGCACCGTGCAGGTCGAGTGGCATGTGCTCTGGCCCTCCGGGGCGAGCAAGCGCTGTGCACGCACGCTGCGTCTCTACGCCGCGAGCGAGCTCGCAACGCTGGTACGCCGGAGTGGGTTCGTCGCCCTCGAATTCTGGGGCGACGATGACGCCACACCGTACCGACTCTCGTCATCGCGGCTGTTGCTCGTCGCTCGCACGGCCAGCGAGCCATCCCAGCCCCTGGTGGTCGGGAGCGATTCGGAGAGTTCGTCCGCATGATGCGAGAGTCGTGGTCGATCGTCCAGATCGTCAACGCCGAACGGATCGTCGTCCTGGGGTGGGGTCGAGCGCTCCTCGCCCAACTCGCCCATCCTCTCGTCGCAGCGGGGGTCGCCGAGCATTCGTCGTTCGCCCGCGATACCTGGTCAGCATTCCGGCGCTTTCGCGCAACGGTGAACGCGATGCGCGCCCTCAACTTCGGCTCCCCCGAGGCAGCCCGAGCAGCCGCTGCCCGCATCATCCGCACTCACGACCGCGTACGAGGCATGCTCCGGGAGCCGAGCGGTCGCTTTCCAGCCGGTACCCGGTACAGCGCGCACGATCCTGATCTCCTCGCCTGGGTGCACACCACGACCGTCGAAGCGACGATCACGACATACGAGCGTTTCGTCCGCGTACTCACCCCGGAGGAGCGAGACCGCTACTGTCGTGAAGCGAGCGCGATGGAGTTTTGGCTGGGCATACCCAATGGGTACCTTCCTCGCTCCTGGGGGGAGATCGAGGAAAAGATCACCCGAGCACGCCGGGAGGGGACACTCGCCGTCACACCGCTCACGCGACAACTCGCCGACTCCGTCCTTTCCCCACCGCATCCCTGGTGGCTCGCCCCGAGCGTCCGCGTCTGGCGTTGGCTGACCATCGGTTTGCTACCCGACTGGCTCCGCGCGGCCTATGGCTTCAGCTGGTCAGCTCATGACGATGAGCGGTTCGAGCGCTACGCTCGTGCGATCCGCTCGCTCTGGTCGCGACTTCCCGCGCTCGTCCGCACCTGGCCAGAAGCACGGTCTGCCCAGTCACTCGCCCTTCCCCCAGATGGCATGACGAGCGTGGGAGCACCTCAGTGAGGGACTTCTTCGCTTTTGTCCGCCGCTTCGGCATTCCCTTCGGTCTGCTCGCTCTGAGTGTCGCGATCGCTGGCGCGACACTGGCGCGCTACGCAGCCCCAGTCAGTCCACCGTCCACCACAACGGTCGCACCTTCACCCGAACCGACACTCACCCCTACGCCGACACCGTCTCCGACTCCCGAACCACCCTCGCTCAGCGCCCGCTCCGTCCTCGTCGTCGATCTCACCACCGACCGGATACTCCTGGAGCGTGCCAGCCGGACACCCCTTCCTCCAGCCAGTACCCTCAAGCTCCTCACCGCACTGACTGCAGTGGAGATCCTCTCATTCGAAGAAATCGTCACGGTCCAGCCGGAGGACACGGTCGATCCAGCCCGTGAATCGGCCATGGGACTGGACGTTGGAGACACCATCACGGTCCACGACCTCCTGCTTGGCCTACTCCTCCCCTCCGGCAATGACGCCGCCCGGGCACTGGCCCGCAGCGCTGGCGAGCGACTCGCTGGTCCCCCCGATCGACCACCGCGCGAGCGCTTCCTCGTCGCGATGCAGGAGAAAGCTCGGGAACTTGGCCTCAGCGAAACGGTCGTGCTGACACCGGACGGCGACGACGTACCCGGGCAGACGGCGAGTGCGCGTGACCTTCTCCAGCTCGCCCGCGCGATACTCGACCATCCGGAACTCGCCGCTCTCGTCGCCCTGCGCACGGCGCAGGTCCGCGTCGGTGGTCCGAAGGCGCGCGTGCTCGAACTCCGGAACACGAACGAACTCCTCGGTCAACACGGAGTCATCGGGATCAAAACCGGAACGACTCCCGAGGCCGGGCAGTGTCTGGTCGCTGCGTGGCGCACCAGTGACGGACGGACCTTCGTTGCCATCGTCCTCGAGAGCCAGAATCGCTACGGTGACATGCGGGCGATCATCGATTGGGTCGCGCGGACAACCGGTAGCGCGCCGGTCCCATGATGCGCCGCGAAGAGTGCCGGGGCGGCCGGGGACTCCGGCGCCGCTCTCATCCGGTCGAGCACGGTTCACCCATGCCGGTCGGGACCAGGTAGTCCGGCGAGGCTCGCTGGACTCCCACAGGTTCGGCGAGCGAGCGCAGACCGAACCCCGCGCTGCACGCTGCTCGAGTCCTCTTTTGGATATCGCCGTCCTCTCTCGGCACGTCGGGCCAGAGCGTTGCAGCAGGATCGCTCGTTCCGTTGCGGTGAGTGCTGTGCACCACTGGTAGGGGATCGACTGCCACGCTCGTCCAGCATCTGTTATGCTTGCCAGCCGGTTTCTCGATCGCGCCAGCGCCCGGCAAGGTCGGCAGCGCGAAGGGATAGACGCGTGACCGCTGACCATCCAGCTGCACCATCCGGAGAGACATCGCGACTAGCGCGCTTGCACGCCGCTCTCGCCGCGAGCGCGCTCGCGGTGCCAGCCTACCGACGTTATTGGGCCGGCATGCTCGTTTCCAACATCGGGAGCTGGCTCCAACTCGTTGCCCAGGGATGGCTCATCCTGGCGCTCACCGGCTCGCCAGCCTATCTGGGCCTGTACGGCCTCTTGCGCTCCATTCCAACCCTGACGATCACGCTGGTTGGCGGGGCAGTCGCCGACCGGGTCGATCGGCGCCGAATCCTGCTCGTCACCCAGTCGTTGGCCGCCCTGCTCGCGCTGCTTCTCGGAATCCTCGATCTCACCGGGACGATCAGACCGTGGCATATTCTGGCGATCGCATTCGCTACCGCGACCGTCATGGCGTTCGACAATCCGGCGCGCCAGGCCATAGTTCCTGGTCTCGTGGGGAACGACCGAGTCGCTTCTGCCGTCGGTTTGAACTCCGCTGGGTGGAACGCGGCCGCAGTGATCGGCCCATCGCTGGCCGGCTTGCTGGTCGCTGCGGCCGGCACCGGTTGGGCCTTCGTGCTCAACGGGGTGAGTTATCTTCCGGTACTCTGGGCCGTCTGGACAATCGCACCAGCACCGTCCGAGCGCACGAGCACGACTTCCCTGCTCGTCCACGTCCGCGTTGGCCTGCGGGCTGTCCGGCACGATCGGCGCTTGCTCGGTCTGCTGACCTTGCTGGCCGTGCCCACCTTCCTCGGCCGCCCCTACCTGCAGCTCATGCCGGTTTTCGCCCGCGATATCCTGCACACCAGCGCCGCGGGATACGGTGCCCTCATGGGAATCAACGGAGTCGGCGCGTTGAGCGGGGCTCTGCTCGTTGGGCGGCTGGGCGCACGCCAGGATCGCGGTCGCATTCTCTTCCTCGTCAACCTGGTCTTCGCCGGGATACTCGTTGGGTTCGCGCTCTCACGTTGGCTCGAGCTCTCGGCGATCCTGCTCTTCCTCATCGGTGCCAGCCAGACGCTCCTCATGGCTCTCACGAACACCCTCATCCAGCTGATCGTTCCGGACGAGTTCCGCGGCCGCGTGATGGCCCTCTACATGTTGATTCCGATGGGCTTGATGCCACTGGGGACGATGGCCCTCGGCGGGATCGGGGATCTTTTCGGTGTGCCAGCCACGGTCGCGGTCGCCGCATCGGGTGCGCTCGTCTTCACGCTGGCCGGTCGCCGGCTCTTTCCCGAGGTCTACCGGCTCGCTTGACGTTCGCGATCCGGCTCGGGAGCGAGTTCTGCTCGCACGGTCGCGAGCTTCCCCTGACGCACGACGCCGAGCACGATCGTACTGCCGACCGGTGCGCGACCCAAGAGACGCTGCAGATCGGTCGGCGACCGCACGGGTGCGCCATCCAGGCTCACGATCACGTCCCCCGGTCGCAGTCCGGCTCGCTCCGCTGGACTCCCGACGATGACCTCGCGGACCGCGATGCCAGCCGCCCGTGTTCCACCGTGTTCCGGAGCGAAGCGTCCTGGCACGCTCTTGAGCTCACCGATGATCCCGAGCCAGGCACGCTGCACGCGTCCCTCGCGCACCAGCTGGCCGACGACCCACTGAGCGGTACTGGCAGGAATCGCGAAACCCAGCCCCTGCGCACCAGCGATGATCGCTGTGTTGACACCGACCACCTTGCCGCGCGTATCGACCAGCGGCCCACCCGAATTCCCCGGATTGAGGGGAGCATCAGTCTGAATGACGTTCTCGATCAACCGACCGTCCGGCCCCCGCAACGAGCGACCGAGCGCCGAAACTACGCCGGTCACCACGCTCGCCTGCAACCCCAGCGGATTCCCGATGGCGATCACCAGCTGACCGACCTGCAGGCGATCCGAATCGCCGAACTCGGCGATGGGAAGCCCGTTCGCCTGAACCCGCACGACAGCCAGATCAGTCGCTGGATCTTCACCGACTAGCTGGGCCGCATATTCCCTCCCATCGGCCAGCGAGACGGCTATCTGCCGCGCGCGATGAACGACATGACTGTTGGTGAGGACATAGCCATCGGGTGTGATCAGGAAGCCCGAACCCGCACCAGGAACGTCGGAACCACGATGCGTCGAGCGGACGACACGCAATCCGACGACCGCCGGTGCGACACGCTGGACGACACGAACGACTGCTGCCGAAAAGGCATCGAGCAGGGTCTCAGGCTCGAGCGCGGGCATCCCGCCCCCCTGCATAGCCGCATCTTCAGCGTCGGCCGTTGTGATCGGCTGAACGACGAGTGTGTGGTGCAGCACTGTTCTCCCTCCTCGGTAGAGCATCGGGCATCGTTCAATCGAGATCCGGGCCGACCTGCCGGAGCTCTTGTACCCGGACCAAGGCTCGGCGCAGTTCCTCGAGCCAGTCAGCTTGGTGACGACCGACCAAGCGGACACACCAGGCCAGTGCCTCGCTCCGGCTCCGCGCGATTCCAGCCTCGACCAGCGTATCGAGGACCTGCCGCTCGGCGAGCCGCAAGCGTGTCATCACGGGCACGCTCAGCACCGTGAACGACTGGCGAATCGGACCGCAGGCTGCTCCCCAGGAAACCTTGCGGCCGAACCGGTACTCGGCTTCGCTGGCGATGCGCATGCGCTGAGCACGCGTTTCCTCGCGGAAACGCTGGATCCGCGCCGCACAAGCGGCCTGCCGCTCCTCCTCGCTCGCTCCCTCCGGCAGCGATGGCTCAGCGAGACGACCGACGACGAGAATCTCGTCCCGGTCGTAGGCGATCTCGGGCGGCTCCACGAACCAGCCCTCCGGCAGACGCCCGAGGAACCACGCGCGGAGCTCGGCTGCGAATGGATCGCGACTCATCCGATCCCTCCTTCTGTCGATTTCCACGCTTACAGTATTACACACTGACACTTGCGTGTATTCGGGGTGCTGGCGGCTGTCCCGGCCAGAGCAGTGCGCCGGACAGCGCGCTCGGTTCCGGCGGCAGCGATGCGGCGCTCCGCGGCCCGCGTATCGGGTGTTCGGCGATCCCTGAGCCTGCAGCCGGGCATCCTCAGCCATGCCGCGAACCGCAAAACGCGAAGGAGCGGTTCATGGGATCCGCCCCCTCGAGCTCATGGTCCAGCCGAGCAGCCTTCGCCACGCTGCTCACCCGCACGCAGCTCGATTCGTATCGCCTCGCTCGGATACCGCTGGTCACGCGCCGTGCAAGCACGACGACCCGCGCGAGCCGCTGAAGCGGCGAGGGCCAGGGTTACTAGCACCGCGAGGATCGCGATCATGATAGGCTACCCGTAGGGTAGTGAAGCGGACAGGGAGGGTTGGACACGATGGCAGGTCCGGTGGTCGTTCCGGTACTCCCGACCTATCTCGATCCGGAGCGCGTGACTCACTGTGCGATTCCCTTCGGTCGAGCGATCGCTCAGCGACTCGGGAGTGAACTCGTGCTCCTTTCCCTTGTCGAGGTCACCGAATCCCTGCGCTCGTATCTGGAAGCGGAGGGAGAGCAGGTCGAACAGTTGGTGCAGCGCTGGCTGGAACAGCGCCGCGCGTCGCTCGAACGGCTGCGGAACGCGATCAGCGACGTGTCCTGTCGCATCGAGGTGCGCCTGGGCGAGCCGGCCAAGGAGATCGTCGCGTACGCCGATGCGAGTCAGGCAGCGGTCATCGTCATGAGCAGCCACGGCCGCTTGGGTGTGGCCCGTTTGCTAGTGGCAAGCGTCACCTTCAGCGTGATGCAGCGGGCGCGGCAACCGGCGCTCGTCGTGCGCGCTCGTGTACCCGTTCCAGCTCCCAACGCCTCGGTAACGTTCTCGCCGGTTCTCGTCCCCCTCGATGGTTCAGCGCTGGCCGAGGAAGCGATCGATACCGCACTCGACCTGCTCGGTCAGGGTTCGGAGCCCCTGCAGCTCCACCTCTTTCATGTCCTCGCCGAGGAAGAAGATCCCGCGCGCTGGGAGCGATATCTCGAAGCCGTCGCTCAGCGAGTCCGTGCCCGCGGTTATCCGACCAGCTGGAGCCTCGGCAGTGGGCCAGTCGCCGAGACGATCGCGGCCGAAGCAGCCGCGCGCCAGGCTGGCCTCATCGCCATGGGCACGCACGGCATGAGCGGGATCCGGCGAGTGCTTTTGGGCTCGACGGCCGAGCACGTCCTCCATGCGACGACGGTGCCGCTCCTCCTCCACCGGCCACAGGCCGTCCGACAAGCCTTGGAAGAGCCGGCGACTGCGAACGAAACCCTGCGGGCACGCGATATCATGACGCCGGATCCAGTAACGGTCGGGCCAGACGCCACGCTCGAACAGGTCGCCCAAATCATGCTCGACCGGCAGATCGGCGCCGTTCCAGTGGTCGATGCGGACGGCAGGCTGCTCGGCCTGATTCGCGAAGAGGACTTCCTGGCGCAGGAAAAGCCGATTCCTTTCGCGGCCTTCCGCGCCCCACAGCTCTTCGGACACTGGCTGAATGCGGAAGGGATCGAGCGGATCTACGCTGAAGCGCGGACGATGAAGGCAGGAGACGTTGCGCAAGCACCGGCAGTGACGGTGACGGAGAACACACCACTGAGCCGAATCGCCCAGCTCATGGTCGAACGCGACGTCCGGCACATCCCGGTCGTGCGTGACGGCAAACTCGTCGGCATCGTCACCCGACATGATGTTCTCAAGGCAGTCGCCCGACAACGCAGCACGTCAGCGACGACCGGGCACGCATCGTAGCCCAACGCGACTTCGCTGACTGCTGCGCAGATCGGAGAGTGATGGGATCGCGTTCTCGTGCGAGACACGGTACACTGGCATGCCCTGACGGTAGCAGAAACGCTCGAGCGACTCGGCACGAGTCTCGACGGGCTTGCCACGCGAGAAGCGGAGCGTCGGTTACAACAGTTCGGCCCGAACGAAATCGAAACTGCCCCGTCGCCGAGCCTTCTCCGCATCATCCTGCATCAGTTCAAGAGCCCGCTGATCTCTATCCTGTTGGTGGCAGCACTCGTCACGGCCGGATTGGGTGAATGGATCGATACCGGCGCTATCTTCGCCGTTCTGCTCATCAACGCGGCGCTCGGAACCTACCACGAGTTGCGTGCGGAGCAAGCGATCCGCTCGCTCATGCTTTACCTGAGTCCACGCGCTCGCGTGATCCGCGACGGCGTCGAGCGCGAGATACCCGCCAAATCTCTGGTTCCTGGTGACATCGTCCTCCTGGAATCAGGGATCCGCGTTCCGGCCGACCTTCGGCTCGTTTCGACCACAGCACTCATGGTAGACGAGTCGGTTTTTACCGGCGAATCGGTTCCAGTGGTCAAACGCCCCGATCCCGTCCCACCCGAAACACCGATCGCTGATCGTGTTTGTATGGCGTTTCTCGGCACGATCGTCACGAGTGGTCGCGGCGTCGGCGTCGTCGTCAGTACGGGTCGTGCTACCGAACTCGGCAAGATCGCTCACCTGGCTCGAGCCGAGACCCAACCGCAAACGCCGCTCGAGAGGCAATTCGCGCGCTTCGCACGTCTGGTCGCCCTCGTCGTTCTCGTGAGCATCGTGGCCATCAGCTCGTTCGGCGTGCTCCGTGGTGATGAACCGGCGCTCCTCTTCAAGTTCGCGGTCGGTGCCGCGGTTGCGATCGTTCCAGAAGGCCTTCCGATCGTTGTAACGCTCGTCCTCGCGGTGAGCGCCCAGCGGATGGCCAGGCGCCGTGCCATCGTGCGGCACCTGGCTGCTGTCGAGACGCTCGGCAGCACGACCGTCATCGGATCCGACAAGACGGGAACGCTCACCGAGAATCGGATGACGGTTCGGGCTCTCTGGGCTGCTGGGCGCGTCATCTCCTTTGAGGACGAGCAACTCGATCCCGTTCCGCACCTCTCGTTCTCTGCACTTCGCGAGACAGCGTTCTCGGATCTTCCACTACCTCTCCGCGTGCTCGTGACGGGCGTGCTGGCGAATGAGGCGACCCTTGCGCATAGCGAAGAAATCGGACAGGAACGAGCAGGTATCGGTGATCCGACCGATCTCGCACTCCTCATCGCCGGCGCACGATTCGGTCTCGTTCGCGAAGAACTGGAAAGTATTTATCCGATCCTCGCCGAGATACCGTTCGAACCACAACGACGTTTCGCAGCAGTCGTTTCGCGGATCGACGGCAAAACGGTTTTCCTCGCGAAGGGAGCACCCGAACGCATCCTCGACATGTGCAGCACCTGGGTGAGCCCGGAAGGACTCGTCCCGCTCGACCGCGAGGCCATTCTCGCGGCAGCCCACCACCTCGCTCAACAGGGCCTGCGGGTGCTCGGATTCGCGGCAGGCGAGATACCGTTCGAGCACGTCGAACGCATCGAGTCGCTGCTCGAGCCCAGTGGCTTGACGTTCCTCGGTCTCGTCGGGCTCTGGGATCCTCCCCGCGCAGGCGTCCGCGAGGCCATCGCCAGCTGCCACTCCGCTGGTATCCGCGTCGTCATGATCACTGGCGACCACGCAGCGACCGCTGCGGCCATCGCCGACTTCCTGGGCATCGCTCCCCGTTCGAGCCCTGTCCTCACCGGCCGGGAACTGCAACGACTGTCCGACGAAGAACTCCGTTCCATCGTCCAACAGGTTTCGGTCTTTGCACGGATCGAGCCCGAGCAGAAATTGCGGATCGTGCGCGCCTTCCAAGCCAATGGCGAAACGGTTGCTGTGACCGGGGACGGCGTCAACGACGCCCCCGCGCTGCGGGCAGCTGAGATCGGTGTCGCGATGGGCAAGAGCGGCACCGATGTCGCCCGCGAGGCAGCCGATATCGTCCTCACTGACGACAATTTCGTGACCATCGTCGCGGCTGTCGGGGAGGGACGTGGCGCCTTCGATAACTTGCGCAAGGCGACCTTCTTCTTGATTTCCACTGGTGCAGCCATGCTCTTCATCCTGCCGTTCGCGGTCCTAGCCGGGTGGCCCTTACCCTTTTATCCAGCGCAGCTGCTCTGGCTCAACCTGGTCACCAACGGGCTCCAGGACGTCGCCATGGCCTTCGAGCCGAAGGAACCTGGGCTCATGCGTCGCCGTCCACGTCCGCGACGCGAGGGGATCCTTTCCCCGCTCCTGTGGGAGCGGACTCTCCTCAGTGGTCTCGTCATGGCCGCGGGGACGCTGTGGATCTTCGATTGGACGCTACGAGCGTCAGGATCGCTGGATCTGGCGCGAACCGTCGCACTGACGACGATGGTGATCTTCCAGAATTTCCAGGTCGGCAATGCGCGCTCGAGCATCCGCTCGCTCTTCCGAATGAGTCCCTTCTCCAATCGGGTTCTCTTCGGCGCAGTCATCGCCGCCATCATCGTTCATGTCGGCGCACTGTACGTCCCGCTCACCCAGTTCGTGCTCCGCGTCGAGCCGATCCCGCTCGACATCTGGCCGCGCATCATCTTGGTCGCCAGCACGATCCTCGCGGTCGTCGAGGTGCACAAGTGGCTGCGGCGACGCTGGCCGCGCCGCGATTCCTGGGAAACGAGCGAAGTCCTCGGGGAACCGACTCGACGACCGACCATGCAGCCTGCAAGACAGGCGACCCCCGAAGCGTGACCGCTGGCCAGCTCTCGTTCAGCCGATGCGCACGACGGAGCACTCGGCTCTGGCCGAAACGAGCGGGCATGCCGTCTCACCGCCGCAGGCCCTCGTAGAGCAGCTCCCGCGTGCGCGCAGCGATATCGTCGGGATCGACCTGCAAGCGGGCGACTCCGGTTTCCACGGCAGCCCGCGCGACTGCCGCGGCGACAGCCGGAGGCACGGAGAGATCGAGACTATCCGGGATCACGTACTGCGGCGAGAGCTGGCGTGGCGAGACGAGTTCAGCGATCGCCTGCGCGGCAGCCAGCTTCATGGCGTCGTTGATGTCGCGTGCCCGCACGTCGAGCGCACCGCGGAACACGCCCGGGAAAGCCAGCGAGTTGTTGACCTGGTTCGGGAAATCCGAGCGCCCGGTCGCGACCACCAGTGCTCCCACCTCCAGCGCGAGATCCGGGTGGATCTCCGGGTCGGGATTGGCCAGGGCGAAAACGATCGGATCGGGCGCCATGCTGCGGATCATTTCCGGCGTGAGGATGTTCGGGCTGGAGAGCCCGATGAACGCATCAGCACCCACCAGCGCCGTCGCCAGGTCACCACGCACGCCCGCCTTGTTGGTCAGCCGAGCGATCTCCATCTTGTAGCGGTTCATCCCCGCTTCGCGCTCCCGATAGATCGCCCCCAGGCGATCGCAGAGAATGACGTCACCGACCCCGTAGACCAAGAGCAGCTTCGCCGTCGCGATCCCCGCGGCCCCAGCACCGTTGATGACCACCCTCGCCTCGGCAAGCGGTGTTCCCCGCAGCTTGAACGCGTTGATCAGCGCAGCCAAAACGACGATCGCCGTCCCATGCTGGTCGTCGTGGAACACTGGCATATCCAGTCGTTCCTTGAGCGCTGACTCGATCTCGAAGCAGCGCGGCCCCGCAATGTCCTCCAGATTGATCCCGCCAAAGGAGGGAGCGATCGCTGCCACGATGTCCACGATCCGATCGGGATCCCGCTCAGCGATACAGATAGGGAACGCCTCCACTCCACCGAGCGATTGGAAGAGAACCGCTTTCCCCTCCATCACCGGCAAAGCAGCTTGCGGCCCGATATCGCCCAGCCCCAGCACGGCACTCCCATCGGTCACGATGGCCACGAGATTTCCCTTCACGGTCAGGTCGTAAACCGCTTCGCGGTGCTGGCGCACTTCCTCAACCGGTGCCAGGGCTGCCGGTGGCAAGTAGAGCAAGTTCAGGATGTGATGGTCTCGGACCGGCAACTTGCTGCGGATCTCCAGTACACCGCGATACCGCCGGCGCAAATCCAGCGCTTGCTCGGCCAGCGAGCGGGGACGTCGGTTGACCGGCCGCGCAACGTCGAAGGTACCCTCGTAGATATAGCGGCGCGTGTTCTCCGCCACCTGTTGTGGGTCGACTTCCCGCGTCGCTTCTTTCGTCTCCAAAGCCGCTTGCACCACCGCAGCCGCGATCGCGGGTGCGACGCGAAAGTCGAAGATCTGCGGGACGATATGCTCAGGACCACGCTGCTCCGGCGGCACCAAGCTAGCCAACGCCTCGGCAGCATAGATCAACGTGCGCAACCGGATGTTGCGCGCGCCCGAATCGAGCAGGCCACGGAAGACACCGGGGAACACGAGCGAGACATCCATCATGTTCGGGTAGTCGGAGCGCCCGGTCGCGACCACCGCTGCACCCGCCTGCCGAGCCAGGTCCGGATCGATCTCGGGAGTCGGCAGTGCCAGCGCGAAGACGATCGGATCGGGTGCCATCGCTGCGACCATTTCCGGCGACAGGATATTGCCGCGAGCCAATCCGATAAAGACATCGGCGCCCTTCAACACCTCAGCGAGCGTCCCCCGTCGCCGCTCCGGATTCGTCTCCTTCGCCAAGTACGCCTTGGCCCAATTCATGCGGTACGGTCGCCCCAGGTAGATCGCGCCCGCGCGATCGCACACGATGAGATCCTTGACCCCGACTCGGGTGAGCAGGCGCGCGACGCCGATCCCGGCGAGTCCTGCCCCGGCGATGACGACTCGGACCTCCTCCAACCGCTTCCCCACCACCTCCAGCGCATTCTTGAGCGCACCGAGCACCAGAATCGCTGTACCGTGGTGCTGGTTGGAGAAGACCGGGATCGGTGCCGCCTTCTCCAAATGATCCTGGATCGTGAAGCTGTGCGGAGCCCGGATATGATCGAGGCAGAACGCACCGAAGGTAGGAATCAAGGAGCGTGCCACTTCCACGATCGCCAAAGGATCCTGGAGATCGACCGCAATCGGGACCGCATCCACGCCAGCGAAGGTCTTGAAGAGAACGGCTTTCGCCTCCAGGAGCGGTAGCGCTGCCTCGACCGGCGCCCGCGTGGGTCCGAAGAGATCGGACGCGTCCGTCAGGATGGCGACCGTGTTACCGCGCCCAGTCAGATCGAACGAGCTCACCTCGTCCTGGCTGATCACCCGGCAAGCCTCGGCAACACCGGGCGTGTAGACCAAGCTGAGCATGGCGCGATCGCGCAGCGGCACTTTGCTCGCGATACCGATCAGCCCGCGATATTGCCGGCGATAGGCCAACGCTGCATCTGGCTGATCGAGCAGATACATGCCCCACCCCGTTCAGCGGAACCGAGCGCTCACCACCTCTCCCCGGGCATTCTACGGCTCGTACGATACCTTGGCAATTCGCAGCTGGCAACGCCAGCAAAGCACGAGCGCTGCCGTGCACCTCACTCCGTGTTCCATGCCTGCCGCACTGCCCACCGCTGTACCTTGCCGCTCTCCGTCCGGGGAAGCTCACTCACGAACCGGAACGCTCGTGGCACCTTGTAGCCAGCCAGCCGTTCCCGGCACCAACTGGCAAGGTCTGCCGCGCGCACTGTTGCACCAGGGCGCAGGACGACCGCAGCGACGACGCGCTGCCCCCATTCGACATCGGGAATCCCCACCACCGCCGCTTCCGCGACCGCTGGATGTGCCAGCAGCACCGCTTCCACCTCCGCCGGATAGACGTTTTCGCCTCCGGTCACGATGAGGTCGTCGCGCCGGTCGAGCACGGTCAGATACCCATCCTCGTCGAGATAGCCGAGGTCACCAGTCCAGAGCCAGCCATCACGCAGTGCGCGAGCCGTGAGGTCGGGTCGTCGCCAATAGCCGGGCGTGACCACTGGACCGCGCACAGTGATCTCCCCCGGCTCCCCTGGTCCCGCCGGACTACCGTCTTCCCGCACGACCCGCAATTCGTTCGGGTAGAGGGGTCTGCCGGCCGAACCGAGTTTCCGCAGCGCATCCTCCGGTGCCAGCGTCGCCAGCTGCGAGGCGGTCTCGGTGAGCCCGTAGGTCTGCAGAACAGGAACGCCGAGCGCAGCGGCATGCTCCACCAAGGGTCGGGGCGCCGGCCCGCCGCCGAGCAGGATGGCGCGCAGATGACGCGGATAGGGACGCTCCCCTCGCTCCTCGAGCATCCGCCAGAGCATCGTCCCGACGACCGAGAGCAGCGTCGCTCCCTCCTCGATCGCCCGGTTGACCGACGCCGGATCGAACCGTTCGTGGAGCTCCACCGCGAAGCCGCCGATAACGCTGCGGAACAGGATGGAGAGCCCACCCACGTGGAAAAGCGGCAAACACAGGAGCCAGCGGTCCTCCGGCACGGCCCCGATGTTCAGCTGAGACCCGAGCGCGCTCCACCAATGGTTCCCGTACGTCAGCAATACTCCTTTCGGTCGGGACGTCGTCCCCGAGGTGTAGACCAGGGTGTGCATAGCCGCGAGATCGATCGCGCGCCGCAGTTCCACAGTCGTCGGAGGGAGCGACGACCACTCGCGATCGATCTCCACCACGGTACCTGACCAACCATCCAGTAGTGAGCAGGTCGTGCGATCGACCACCACGACCCGCGGCTCGGCATCGTCGAGCAGTGTCCGCAGTTCGCTGCTGGTGAGCCGCACGTTGAGCGGGACGAGGATCGCGCCCAAGCGGCTGACCGCATGGACCAGTTGGACGAACTCCGGCCGGTTCGCCATCACCACGGCAACGCGGTCGCCCATTCGGACACCGAGGCCGGCCAGGCGCCGAGCTGCTTCGTCAGCAGCCGCGGCGAGCGAGGCGAACGACCAGACACGGTCGCGCCAGACGAGTGCCAGACGATCAGGAGTGGTCTGCGCACGCCAGGCGAGCCACTCGGGGACCAGCATCGGCGCCTCCGCTCAAAACCCGCTCAACCCGAACCAATCGAGGGTATACGTCAGCGCGAACGGCCAGAGCAGAACGGAGTAGAGTGCGAAACGGACGATATCGACGCGACCGTAATCGACCTGCCAGGGATCGAGGAGGACGAACCCGGCTGTCCAGGCTGAACCAACGACGAGATACGCGGCGAGGCCGAACAGTGCTCCTCGCCAGCGATCTCCCCGCCAACTCGTCACGACTCCGCCGATCCAGCCCGCCGCGACGAGCAGCGCACTGGCCACCGCCAGCAGATTGGCCAGCCCTCGCGACGTCGCGAGGGCACGCGGGACGAGCACCGCGGAGACAGCCAGCCCCACTGCGGTGGCGAGCACGGCGACCCAAAGCCCCAAAACCATGCGCTTCCTCTCGCCTGTCCTCATCCGTCTTCCTCTCCTGCCAGCATCATCGTTCGATCCAGTCCCAACCCTGGTCCAGGCGGGAGCACGAGTCGGCCACCCAGCGGCTGGAGCACTGGCTCGCGACCGAGCGGTTCGACCAGACCAGCGGTGGCGAGCCCGTGAGCACGCTCTGCATTCCCTGGCAGTGCCGCTGCCACGTGGAGGGCTGCCGCCAGACCGACCGCCGATTCCAAGTTACTCGTCACCACCACTGCGATCCCAGCTCGCTCGCATCGTTCGGCCAGGTCGAGCAACCGCTCCACACTGCCCACGAGCGGCAGCTTAGCGATCACGATATCCGCTGCCCCCAAAGCGAGCACCCGTTCCAGTTCGTCGGGGCCGGCGAGCACCTCGTCAGCGGCGAGCGGCACCGGACTCTGCCGCCGCAACGCCGCGAGTTCCTCCAGGGAACCCACCGGCTGCTCCAGGTACTCGATTCCGAGCGGTGCGACTGCCCGCGCAAAAGCGAGCGCAGCGACGACCGCCGCGGAAGCGTTCGCATCGAGCCGCAGCTGAACCTCTGGGCCGACTGCTCGGCGGACTGCCGCGACGCGCTCCACCTCGCTCGCCGCGATGCGCACCTTGAGCTTGAGGACCCGGAATCCGGCAGCGACGGCTGCTCGCGCAGCCTCGACCGTGCGCTCCGGATCAGCGATCCCGATGAGCGCGTTCACAGGGACGGAGGAGCGCGCCGACGAGCGCAGCCAGAAGGTGAGGGGCACACCGGCCCGCTGAGCGCTGACATCGAGGAGCGCCGTTTCCAGCGCCGCCCGCGCCGCACGCGCTCCCGGTGTCACCGCCGCAACCCGCTCCAGCGCCTGCCGAAGTGCTCCCTCTCCCTCCTCGGCAACCGCACGAAGCGCTGCCAACCAGTCGGCTGCCTCCGGAAGCGCACGGTCCTCCGTTCCCGGCCAGGGAGCGACGTCCCCGAGCCCGACCAATCCATCCGCTGTCGCCACGCTGATCAGGATCCCTCGCCGCGTCTCCAGCGAACCCGCAGCCGTCTCCAGCGGAGCGCGGAAGCGGAGGCGGTACCATCGCCAATCGAGGCGCGAGCCGCTCACCCGAGTAACCCCAGAGCGAAAAACATGGCGAACAGCAGCTGTAGCTGACCAGTCCGCTTGAGGACAGGGTTGAGCGACGGCCCCTCCGCACCGCGCAGCACCACCCCCACGAGTCGGAGAGCGAGGGGCAACGTGAGCAAGGGCAGCAGCACCGCCGGCCCGGCCCAGCCGAGCAGCCAGAGCAGCACGGGGACCAGATAGGCCCCAGCAACCAGCACAGCGTACTGCCAGCGCGTCGCCCGCTCACCGATGCGAACCGCCAGCGTGCGCTTGCCGGCAGCTCGATCGGTCGGGATATCGCGCAGATTGTTGACGACGAGGATCGCGGTGATGAGGGAACCGACCGGGACCGCGGCGAGGAGCGCGAGTCCGGACAGGGAACCGGTTTGGAGATAGGAGCTGCCACCCACCGCGACGAGCCCGAAGAACACGAAGACGAACACGTCTCCCAGCCCCGCGTAGCCGAGTGGTACCGGCCCAGCAGTGTAGAGGATCCCAGCCGCGATGGAGGCGAGACCGATCACCAGAATCGGCCAGCCCCCGATCCAGACCAGGTAGAGGCCGAGCACTGTGGCCAGTGCGAAGGTCAGGACGACTGCCCGGCGCATCGCGGCGACCGTTACCAAGCCACGAGCAGTGATGCGCGTCGGCCCGACCCGATCGGGACGGTCCGCCCCCTTGAGATAATCAAAGAGATCATTGGCATAGTTGGTCCCGACCTGAATGAGGAGCGCGGTCACCAGTGCCGCCAGGAACGGTAACCAGCGGATCGTCCCGGCTTCCCGTACCCCGGCTGCTGTCCCGACGAGCACCGGACCGATGGCAGCGACCAGGGTGGCCGGTCGCGCCCCCAGCCACCAGACACGCCAGCTGGCGCCTCGTCCGGGCATCCGTGCAGGATCGCTCACCGGGACACTCATGCAACTCGCTCCATCACGGGAAGCGCGGGAACTTGGAGAAATCCGGCTTGCGCTTCTCGAGGAACGCCCGGTGCCCCTCCTTGGCCTCGTCAGTCAAGTAGTAGAGGAGCGTCGCATCACCAGCCAGCTGTTGCAATCCAGCCAAGCCATCGGTATCGGCGTTGAAGGCTGCCTTGAGGAAACGGATCGCCATCGGGCTCTTTTCCAGGATCTCCCGCGCCCACTCGACTGCTGTCTCCTCGAGCTTCTCATAGGGCACGACCGCGTTGACCAGCCCCATCTCCAGCGCCTCTTGCGCGGTGTACTGCCGGCAGAGGAACCAGATCTCCTTCGCCTTCTTGTGCCCGACGATCCGCCCGAGCAACGTCGCGCCGTAGCCTGCGTCAAAGCTCCCCACTCGTGGCCCGACCTGACCGAACTTGGCATGCTCAGCAGCGATCGTCAGGTCACAGACCACATGCAGTACATGCCCGCCCCCGATCGCATAGCCGTTGACGACCGCGATGACTGGCTTGGGCAGATAGCGAATCTGCTTCTGGAGATCCAGCACGTTGAGCCGCGGGATTCCCTGATCGTCCACATACCCGCCGTGGCCGCGCACGCGCTGGTCACCACCGGAGCAAAACGCCTTGTCCCCGGCTCCGGTCAAGAGGACGACGCCGATCGAGCCATCCTCCCGGGCATGGACAAAGGCGTCCATCATCTCCATGACCGTGAGCGGGCGGAAAGCGTTGCGGACTTCCGGCCGGTTGATCGTGATCTTGGCGATCCCCTCACCGGCGAGTCGCTCGTAGAGAATGTCGGTGTACTGCTTGATCGGTACCCACTCGAACTGACTCATTCGTCCTCCTAACGCGTCGTGCCGGCAGTGCCAGCTTCCTTTCTGCTCATTAATCTTAGCCATCTCCCACCATGAGAGCCGGCCCCGCACCTGCTGCCCGAGCCCGAGTACGGCAGGGACACCGAACCCTCGAGCAACGCGCCACGCGGACCAGACCGGCCAGCGCCCGAGCCTAGCCCAGCACTGTCGACAGGATCAGCGCGTACCGCGGGTGCCAACCTCGCCCCTGACCCGGCGATAGTTGCAAGAACGGGAGGTGTCAGGGGACACGACACGGCAAGCAGTCGGGGGAGCCGTTTTCGAGCCCCATCCGCTTGACCACCGAGCACTGTGCCCGGCGACCACCCTGTGCGGTCGTCCGACCGCCTGGCAAGCGCTATCCTCCTCGCCCTATTGCCCCGCGGAAAGCTGAGTGCGCCTACTCACGCCTACCGGGGCCGGAGCGATGGAACGGAATGCTGGAGTTCCGAAACAGCTGGCCTGGGGGAACATGGTCGATACGGCTCGTTTTGGACCGACTCCGCACGTCGCCATCCACAACCCGAGCACGGTTAGCGCGTGAGCGGTCGAGCGCGTCGTCTCTAGGCGTTCCTGCGCCGTTGCCGCCGTGACGAATTGGTACCGGTAACCGCTCGAGACGGGACTGCCCAGTGCCACCCAACTCCCGCGCGCGATCTCACCCAAGCGAGCCGAGCCTCTCCCGCTCGCGCCAGGGCAGGCCGATCGCCGTTTCGTCCATTCAGCAGGATCGTGCAGTGCACGCCGGGCAGGTGCGAATCGATCCGGCCGCACTCCCAACCCCGCCGCGAGCGCTGTCGGGAGCGGCGAGCCTCGGCCGATCAGCATTCCCAGTTTTGCCAGCGTGAATTCATCGTTTGCTCTTCTCCGCGCCCAGTCGCCCCGCGTAGAGTTACTCCGAGCGGTGAGCAGCGCGCGACGCCACGGAAGGAAAGGATCGTGCAGCGTTCCTCGCGAACCCGATCGATCAAACGCACGCTGGTGACCGTGCTCGTGCTCAATCTCACGGTCGCGATCGCCAAGCTCGTGGTCGGCTTCGTTTCCGGCAGCCTCTCCATCTTGGCTGATGGTCTGCACTCCCTGCTCGATGCCTCAGCGAACATTGTCGGACTCGTCGGCATGGCCATCGCGGCGCGCCCGCCCGATCCCGACCACCCCTACGGGCACCGGCGCTTCGAGGCGCTGACCTCGCTGGTCATCGCGGGCACGTTGGGTCTCCTGGTCGTGCAAATTCTCCAGGACGCCTGGCATCGTCTCCAGGAACGCGTTCAACCAGAAGTCACTCCCCTCTCCTTCGCCGTCATGCTGGTCACGCTGTTCGTGAATATCGGCGTCAGCACGTGGGAACGCCGGCGCGGACGCGAGCTCCACAGCTCGATCCTGAGCGCCGACGCCAAGCATACGGCTGCTGATGCATTCGTCTCGCTCGCCGTCATCGGTGGGCTGGTGCCTGTCCGAGCCGGTTACGCCATCGTCGATCCGCTCTTGGCGATCGGCATCGCTGGTGTGATCGCCTGGGGCGCCTGGACGATCATTCGGGATGCCGCGCTCACCCTCTCCGACGCCGCTGTGGTTCCAGTCGAGGTGATCGAGCACGCCGTGCGGGGCGTGCCCGGCGTCCGGGGTGTCCACAACATTCGCACGCGCGGCGGCGACGGTCTCGTCTGGGTCGATCTCCATATCCAAGTCGACCCGGAACTGAGTGTCCGCATGGCCCACGAGATCGCCAGCGAAGTGGCGCGCACGGTCGAGCAGACCATCGGTCAGGCCGCCGATGTCACCGTGCAAGTCGAGCCGGCGCTCCCCGAACACCTGCGCGTCACCCGCGGCTACCGTGTCTGGACCGAATGACCGCTCCGCTCCGCGGACGCCGCCAGGCCACCGCTCCAGCGCACCGTTCGATGAGCCAGCGTGGTATGATGATAGAGCATCGACCCCTTCGAGACGATCAGCGCACGTGCTGTGCGCACCGGTGGAAGGAGCGCGATCATGCCGCGACTGCAGGTGCTCATCTGTTTCTTGCTGCCGCTCTTCGCACTCCTGGCCCTGCTCACCTTCGCCGGTTGGGTCAGTGGTGCAGTGGGCGCCATCCTTTTCGTCGCGCTGGCAGCGCTCATCATCGTGCTCGCTCTCGTCCTCGCACGCCAGCGCGCTCCCAGCTGACCAGCGCATCGGGTATCCAACCGTGCTCGACCTCGCGACCGTGTTAGTGGCTCTCGGTGCGTTTCTCCTCGGCCCGCACTGGCTGCTCGGCGCCATCCGCCAGGCTGACCAGTGCGAGGCCGCCGGTGATCCCCTGGGTGCCTTGGCCTGGACGCTGGCTGCGGTGCTGGGCGCGTATGCGGTCGCCCTGGCCTTCCTCGTCCTGGTCATCCAGGCCGCCCGGCACAGCTTCGCTGCGTGAGTCCCGGCCTAGACGACCAAGCCCAGGGCATGGCGCAAGAAGTAGATGACGAACGCCGCGCTCACCACATAGAGGACCGGGTGCACCTCGCGGAACTTGCCGCGGAAGACCTTGATGAGTGTCCAGGTGATGAAGCCCGCACCGATACCGTCGGTGATACTGTAGGTGAAGGGCATCATCAGCATGGTCATGGTGACCGGAAGCCCGACTTCGATATTGGCGAAGTCGATACCACCCACCTGCACACGCGACGGCTTCCCCTCGGCCTCGGCTTCGGCTCGGCTGAGCACACCCATCATCATCCAGCCGACGACGATCAGTGCCGGTGCCGTCGCTTGGGCCGGGACGATCCCGACGACCGGCCAGAACGGCATCGAAAGGAGGAACAAGATCCCAGTGACCACCGAGACCAGACCGCTCCGCCCACCGACGCCGATACCGGCCGCCGATTCGATGTAGGTCGTCGCCGAGGAGGCGCTGCAGGCGCCACCGACGACCGCACCGAGCGAGTCAACGAGCAACGCCCGCTGTGCCTGTGGCAACTCGCCGCGCTCGTCTAAGTAGCCTGCCTGCCGCCCCACGCCGATCAACGTTCCCATCGTGTCGAAGAAGTCCGCCAGCATGATGGAGAAGACAACCAGAATCGCGGTGAGGACGCCCAGCTTGGCGAAAAAACCGAAGCTGAAGTCACCGATCCGGCTGAAATCCGGTACCGCGATCCACTGCGTGGGGAGCTGGGCCACGCCGGGTGGGAACGCCTCCGTCCCCGTCACGGCACGGGCAATGATGGCAACGACCGTGGTGAGCAAGATCCCCGAGAGGAGCGCCCCGCGCACGTTGCGCGCGAGCAAGAAAAGCGTGATCAGCAACCCGACACCGGTGACGAAGACCGGCACGCTGTTCAAGTCACCCAACCGCACCAGCGTCGCCTCGTCGCGTACCACGATGCCGCCATTGACCAGACCGATGAACAGAATGAAGAGCCCGATGCCGACCGAGATCGCCTGCTTGAGTTCGAGCGGGATCGCCTCCATGACGTAGCGCCGGATACCGAGCAGGACCAGCACCGTGATGACCAGCCCCTCGGCGACGATCACCCCCATCGCCTCGGCAGCGGTCAGTCCGAGCGCTCCCATCAGCTGGAACGCGACGACAGCGTTCAGCCCCATCCCCGGGGCCATGGCATAGGCCCGGTTGGTCGCCAATCCCATGGCGATCGTCATCACGCCAGCGACGAGAGCGGTCGCCGTCGTCACCGCGGAGATCGCAAGCTTGTCCGGCACATCGGGAGCGCTCAAGACCTGCGGGTTCACGAAGATGATGTAGGCCATCACCATGAAGGTCGTGACGCCGGCCAGAAGTTCCGTCCGGACATTCGTCCCCAGTTCCCGCAGGTGGAAAAAGCGTTCGAGCCAGCTCTCGCCCGCCGCTGCTCCTGCTCCGACAGCCCGCCCGCTGACGTCACACCTCCTCCGGCTCACCTTCCCGCACAGCGGATACTCTACCGGCCGGGCGAAAAAGTGACAAGATATGCGCGGATCCACCCGTCGAGGTCGGCCGGGCTGCTTTGAGAAGACTGCGATCCGTCCCTCTCTCCTGGCGGGTCATGACCGATCGCAGCACTGAGCAGAGTACCGTGCCCGGAGTCACCGTCACCCGCCGCCATCCACCGCGGGCCGTCGTGGCTCCAGGAACGAGCCGATCGAACGGAGACGCCACCCGTGTTCAGGAGGTTACTCCCCTCCTGACCAGCGTGATCGAGAGCGAGAGACGATCGCGGGCAGATGACCGATCGAGACGCCGAGACAGCGGCGCGCAAAGAGCCTTCGGACACCCATGGGTATGGGACCGTGTCGCGGCAGCGCCGTTCCTCGTTCAAGCAATCGATCAGCCGGAGCCGCGTACCGTACAGCCGTGCCTGTCCGACCGGCCCTAGTCACTCCTCGCGAGGTGCACGGAGCTGGCTGCCTCCGGCGGCTCGTGCCTCACCCCGCGCAGGAGTCGAAGGGGCCCACTGCGCACGGATGAGGAGGCTCCGGCCGCGATCGCTCGGCAACCGGTGGGCAACGTCGACCCGCTCCCTGCGCCTCGATCGAGTCGTGCGGGATACTTGCTCACACCGTCCGCAGCGTCTCGAGCAACGAGACGATTTCGGCTGAAATCCGTCGTACCTCTTCCACGAGTTCCCGCGCGCGCTCGCGGTCGCCCCGGTTCCAGGCACGCACCGCCTCGGCAGCTGTCTGGTGCAAGCGCTGGTGCGGCGCTTCCAGTTGGCCAAAGACACTGGAGTTCCCGTAGCGCTCGCGACCACGACCGTAATACCAGCGTCCCAGCCGGCAGACAGTCCAGTCAGCCACCTGCTCCGGTTGCAGCTGCTCCTTGCCGTGCAGCATGGCCAACAACCGCTGCACCCACAACAGGTGATCCGCCTTCGCCACCTGCACGAGCTGGGCATCGGACAAGGCGAGCGTCGTCTGCGCGATCAACTCCCGCATCGCCCGCAGTCGCTGCATCTGCCCGAGGACACCGACCGTCAACTCCTCGGCCTGCCGCCCGACCGATTCCGCAACCTCCGCGACCGCCTGCACGTTCCCCGCCAGCTGGTTGACCGCCTGGGCCTGCTCTTCGGCTGCCGACGCGATCTCCTGCAAGGGAACGACGATGGAATCGACACTCTTGCGGATCGAGGCCAGCGCCTCCTGCCCACCGGCCGCCACTAGCGACCCGTTCTCGACCTGCTCGGCGACAACACCCATCGCTTCGCCGACCCGCTGCATCCCCTCGGACAGCGCCTGGACTTGCTGTCGAATTCCCGCCACCGCGTCTTGCGTCGAAACGGCCAGGCGCCGGACCTCCTCCGCCACGACGGCAAAGCCGCGTCCATGCTCGCCAGCTCGCGCCGCCTCGATCGCGGCATTGAGCGCCAGGAGATTCGTCTGTTTGGCGATCGACGCGATCGTCCCCAGAACTTGGGTGATTGGGTGTACCGCTTGCGACAGCTCCTCGATCCGTCGCTGGAGCTCAGCCACCGAGCGAGCGACGTCAGCCAAAGACCGTAAGGCCTCATCAACCCGCTGGATCCCGGCATCGGCACGTTCGGCTGCCCCGCGGGCAGCATCCGAGACTTGTCCCACGCTCCCGAAGACGAGCTGGACAGCTTGCGCCAGTTCCCGAGCGACACTCGCAGCTTGCGTCACCTGCTCCTTCTGCGCGCGGAACGCCTCGGAGAACTCATCGGCCGCGCGCACTGGCCGGAGCCCCTCGGCCACCGCACCCGATGCCGCAACGAGCAACTCGGCGACGCGGTCGCGCCAGGCCGCGACCACGCCCGACCATTGTCGGCGCAATGCTGGCGGTAACTCAGCGACGACTTGCTCGGCCGCCACCAAGTCGCCGCGCGCCAACTCCGTCGCCAGCCGCTCCAGGGCGATCCAGATCGCCTCGTCGCCAGCCACCTCCGCGAGTCCCTGTCCAGGCCAGGCATCCGCCACTGCTGTCCCACCTGCTCCACGCAGGTCCGGCACTCGTTCACCCATGACGGCCTCCTTCGATCCGCCACGCCACCGCTTTCTCATCGTTTTCATCGGCAGTCACGGAACACTCCTCAAGATCCATCGTCTTCCTTCCAACCGACCAGAGCCGCACCCCACCGGTGCCCTTTGACGAAGAGGGGCACGGTAATGACCGTCATCACCTCACCGGTATCGCGCGCATAGGTCTGGACCAGAAACTGCGACCGCTGCTGCGGTGATTCGCGCAGATCACAGCCTGCGCGGATGAAGTCCTCGCGCGAGGCCATGTTCGGCAACCGCTCGGCCGCTGCGCCGAGCCCAACGAGCGCTCCACGCACCAGCTCCCGCTGATCCCAGAAGAACCGCTTGACCCGATTGCCGGCCAGATCCCGCTCCGGAACGCCGGTCCAGTCCTGGCAAAAAGCCCGGTTGTGCATCGCCGCATAAGTGTTCAGATCGATGGGGAGCGCGAAGACCAAGCGCGGTTCCTGGCGCAGGATCGTCTCCATCTCCTCCGACAGCTCCAGATCGACCGCAGCATCGTACGCCGTGCTGTACTTGGGGGGCTGGAAACCTTCTGGCAGTACCCGGCTCACGTCGAAGAGGCGCGCCAGCGAACGGATAGACGGGCCCTTGATCTCGGTGTACCGGAGTTCCAGCACGTCCGCGAGACGGAGCCGTCCCTCGTCGATCGCACGCTCGAAGACACGTTGGCAGCGCTCGGCGAGTTCTCGACAGGCGGCGATCGCCCGATGGAACGCCGTACCGGTATCGACTTTGGCAAGCTGTTCAGAGGCATCGGAAGCAACGTGCGCGAGCGCGAACGTCTCCTCGGCGATCCGTTGGGCCTGCTGTTCGATCGTACCGATGCTCTCGACGATCTCCCCGAGAGAGGCAACCGCGCGCTCGAGGGCAGTCGTTTGCTCATGAACGGTACGTGCGATCGCATCGACCGCTTGCGCTGCTCGCGTCGCGAGGTCGCTCGTCGCTCGAAGGGTTGTTCGGACCTCCACCGTCGCGGTTGCCGCAGCCTCGGCGGACTCGACGCTCCGACGCAGCGACTTATGGACTGGCGCGAGCTGCGCAGCGACTCTATCCGTCAGCGCACGGATCTCGCGCGTCTGCGTCGCTGCATGCTCAGCCAGCTTGCGTACTTCCTCCGCCACGACCGCGAAACCGCGACCCTGCTCGCCAGCTTGCGCCGCTTCGATCGCGGCATTCAGCGCCAAGAGGTTCGTCTGCTTGGCTATCGTGGCGATGACTTCGCTCACCTGCGTGATCTGCGCCACGTCCACGAGCAGCATCTGCAACCGCTCCGCCGCTTCTCGCAGGTGCGTCTGGAGTGCGACCACTTCCTGCTCAGCCTGCCCGCTCGTGCGCAGACCGCGCGCGGACTGCTCATCGACGGCCTGCGCAGCTGCCGCCGCGTTCCCTGCCGCAGCGGCCACCTCCTCCACGCCTCCGTGTATCTCCCGCAACGCATGCGCCACTGCGTCAGCCTGCTGGCGCGTCTGGTCGATCGCCTTGGTTACTGTTTGGATGCGCAGCGCGCTCCGCGCCACCCCGATCGCCGACCGGCGCACCGATGCCTCGAAGGCACGCAACGTCGCTTTGAGATCACTCGCCAACACCTCGAGCGCACGCGTCACTCGGCCAACCGCCGGATCGTCCTCCTGCAGGACGATCGGACGACTGAACGAGGAGATTCCCGCCTCGAAGAACGCTCGCAACCGTTCCAGGAGCCCGTGCCTCGTGTCGCCGGCACGTTCTTCGCTCTGGTCCAAGTCTCGTGTTCACGCGTGCCTGGTTCCCTCAGGTATCATCGCGACACCCCAAGTCGAGCAACAGGAATCGCCGTTCTCCTCCGGAATATCGGCAGCGACAACTCCCACCCAGAGGGACACCGAGTCATCGGAGGAGTCGCAAGCGGAGACCTCTCCTGCTCGCGCTGTTGCTGGATTGGATGCGCGGTATGCCGGTATCGACTGTCGGCGCGAACACCAGTTAGAGGAGCGCGGTCCATTCCTTGCCACGCGACCGGCCTTGTGCCATCATCGGGCCAGCACGGCACCCGATCGCGTGGCAGGGCAGGCTGAAGCGATGACGCGGACGAGTCAGCAGACGACCCGAGCGCGGCGGTTCGCAGCGCTTTCCACCCGACTCCTGCTCCTGCTCGCGCTTCTCGTCACTGCTTGCCGCAGCCTCCCCTTCCGCAACCAGCTGACACCGACAGCGACGGCGCCCCGCGCCAGCGAGCAACCTCTTTCCTGGGCAGACGTGGAAGAGCGCCTGCGTCCTGCGACCGTCTTGGTCGAGTTCGCCCGTGGCGATCAGCCACCATTTCCCGTCACCGGCGTCGCCTACGCGCCAGGGCTCGTCTTGACGGTCGCTCCCCCCATCGCTGACCAGCCACCGACCCAGGTGCGTGTCCGCGCACCCGACCAGAGCGAGTCCGAACCAGCCGAACTGCTCGGTCTCAGCACGTGCGATGGGCTGGCTGTCGTGCGCGTCGCTTCCCCCCGAAACCTCCCCCTCGCTCCGCTGGCCACGAACAAGACACCGGACATCGGCGAGGACGTCCTCGTCTTCGGCTACCCGGCGAGCGACCCCACCAAGCCACCGATCAGCCTGCCGGCCGCAGCGACCGGCACCGCGACCGACCCCGACCGCGAGCGCGACGAACTTGGCGTGAACATCGCGCTCGACGACCTTATCTTCGGCGCTCTGATGGCGGATCGCTATGGTGCGGTACTCGGCCTGGCGCTGCCGGATGGCCGTTTCCTCCCCGCGGCGACAGCGCTCCAGATCGCCCAGACGCTCGCCGAGGGACGCGGCGTCCTGTGGCTCGGGATCCAGCTGAGCATCCACCGCAACGCGGAGCGCTTCGGCACCGCGACCGGTCTCGTCGTCCGCGGGGTGAACCCCGGCGGCCCCGCCGCCACCGCTGGTATCGAGCCGGGTATGCTCCTCGCTCGTCTCGACGACAACGAGGTTTCCAGCTTCAGTCAGGTCTGCGGTATCCTGCGCCAGCATCGCCAGGGCGACGAACTCACCGTCGAACTCCGCCAGCCGCGCGCCGCCGAGATCGCCATCCTGACGACGACTATCCGCGTCGGCGAGCCGAGCCAGCGCACACCGACCGTCATCCGGGTCGAACCGCGGCCAGCCGAGGGACAGCGACTCACCTACCGCTGGACGTTCGACGAGTCGACCCAGAACGACTGGCCGCTCGGCCGGAGCGATCTCGGCTCGGGCGAAATCGCCGACGGGGCTTATGCGGTCACGTTGACCCGCCCGCAAGCGTTCGGCATCCTCGAGCCCCGCACCGTTCCACCCGGTACCGACCAGCGGATCCGGACTCGCGTCACGATCCCTGACGAAACAGGGGTCGGCCTCCTCGTCCGTTCCACTCTCGAGCCGGACCAGTCGCGTTCCTTTTATACGTGCATCGTGGTACGCTCCGGTGGCCAACTGGTCGCGCTCTGCTCGCTTATCCTCGCCGGCGAGCCACTCGTGCTGCTGCCAGTCACACCGCTCGCGGTGAGCCTGCCGCCAGACGAGCCGCTCGAACTCGACCTCGCGGCCCAGGGCAGCACGCTCACCTTCCGCGTCGCCAGCCAGATCGTCGCCGATCTCGAGGATCCGCTGCTCGGCAGCGGTACGATCGGTCTCTGGGTGGAAAGCTTCGACACCGTCCCGGTCACCATCCGCTTCGACGAGGTAGAGGCCGAGCTCGTACCAGCCAGCGGCAAGACCCGTGCTCAGACAGCCCGTTGACTATCCTGTCTTTCTCGTGACCGACCCCTGCCAGACAGGTCAGTGAGCGCGAGCATGGCGGCGACATCACGGGCGCATCGCCCGTCCGATCGGGGAGGCACGATGTCAGGCCGCTCGTCCCTGCGTGCAACCTGCCGATGGTTTCGACAGACGGTTTTCTGGCGAGCCTTCCAGCGTTTCCGTTCAGGCGACGGGGCTCTCCACGCGTCAGCCATCGCCTCCAGCGCCCTCCTCACGCTCGGACCGTTTCTGCTCTTGCTCGCCATCGTGACGAGCAGGCTCTTGCGCGGGACGATCCCGCCCGACCTCGTTCTCCAGTTTCTCCTGAGCGAGGTACCGCACGCTTCACCATTGCAGCCGGAACTCCACGGTATCCTGACCAGGCAGGCAGACAACGCGAGCGGGCCCCTGGCACTAGTGACCATGCTGCTTTGCCTTTGGTCAGCGAGTGCACTCGATGCAGCGCTGCGACGCGGGCTTCGTGCCGTGGTGGCACCGGAACGATCGGCCTCGTTCGTCCGCGACCGCCTCGACGGCATCGGGGCAACGCTCGGAGCGCTCGGGCTGGCGCTCCTCTGGTTCACGAGCGGTGGCATCGTGAGTGGTATCGCTCTCGCCTTACCGGCCGCGCTCCGTTTCGGGAGCGGTCTCCTCGCTTCCTTCGTGCTGTTCGTGCTCCTCTACCGTTTTCTCCTGCCGGCGCCATCACCCTCCTGGCGGCTCGTCAGCGGCAGCGCTCTCGCCACCGCGCTCGCTTGGGAAGCCACGAAGTGCGCGATCACCACTGCAGTTCAGTCGATCGTGGGCGGGAGTGCGGTGTACGGCCTGCTCGGCGCGGTCACCGGGATACTCGTCGCGGCGCAGTTGGCCGCTGCCCTGACGCTCTCCGGCGCAGCCCGGCTCGCGACCATGGCGGAACAGCGAAGCGCCCCGGTCGCTGCTGAGGCCTGAGCCGCGCAGTGCGGTGCCGGACGAGCGGCCCGCCCGCCGCCGGAGGGGCCAGCTGCCCCGCTGAGCGACGATCGCACCGGCATGCTACGCTTGCTACGACCGGCCGACGCCAGCGGGGAGGGCGGTACTATGCAGCAGACAGCCCCACCGGTACCGACGCGGCACCGCTTCACGGTGGACGACCTCGAGCGCATGGTGCGTTCCGGCATCTTGCTGGAAGATGCGCGGGTCGAGCTGATCGAAGGAGAGCTCTACGACATGAATCCCATCGGCTGGGCGCACCAGGCCTGCGTGAATTGGCTGACGCAGCGGTTTGCGACCGCGCTCGCTGGACGGGCGATCGTCCAACCTCAAGGACCGATCCGCTTGAGCGCTCAGACCCTCCCTCAACCCGATCTTGCGCTCCTCCACCCCCGCCCCGACTACTACCGCCACACCGGACCCACCCCAGCTGACGTCCTCCTCCTCGTCGAGGTCAGCGACACCACCCTGGCCTACGACCGCGACGTCAAGCTCCCCCTCTACGCCCGAGCCGACATCCCGGAAGTCTGGCTGATCGATCTACCGGGTCAACGCGTCCTCGTCTTTCGCGAACCTGTCGGGGACAGGTATCGGGACACGCTGACGTATCGCCCCGGTGACCGGATCAGCCCTCAGGCGTTCCCGGACATCTCGCTGGCGGTCGACGATCTCCTCGGGACGTAACGCTGTTGCCCGTACCGTGGTGGGAGACGTTCGGTTGCAGCACGGCGGGTGAACCACCGCGCGTCCTGCGCCCGCTCGGCTCTCCTCGAGATCCACGACGTCGGGTCCAGCAGGAGACCGCCGCCAACCCCGACGCACCGTTGCGCTTGGTCGACCGTGCGGGCTGGCGTCGCCACCAGCCATGTCCGAGCGCCCTCGGTGGCAGCGAAGCTGACCGCACCTGCCCTGCTTTCCCGAGAAGCGTGCCGCCACACCCGGCCAAGACGGCGGCCGGTGCCCGCTTGTCACGAAACGGTCACGCGTTCACTGCTTGACAACCCCCCGGGTCTATACTGACCGTAGTTGACGTCCTTTCCAGAGTTCGAGGGGTGGACAATGCCGACGCCCATGACGCGCCGCGCTCGCGACGAGCGTCACCATGTGAAAAGCGAGTACGTGGACTGGGACGAGGCTGAGATAACCGAGCAGACGATCGAGCAGAAGGTGTCGATCGTCAGCGTGGCCGTCTCGTTCCGCGACGACCGCACGCTCGGACTGTGGTATTGGGAGTGATGCTCGACGGCGTTGGGGAGCGGAGGCCCCCTCCTCCAGCTTCCAGGCTGCCGCGTATTCTGCACCTACCGTCCGCCCGACCAGCTCGCTCCCCTCGCCTTCCCTGACTGCATTTTCCCTGTCGCCGAACTCCTCGCCCCCCCCCGCCTGAGCAACCTGGCAGCGACCCGACCGAGCCGAACGCTGCGTAACGAGGCGACTCCTCGGCTGGCGCAGCGCCGTCAGGACTGGGTGTCCAATGATCCGCTCACGGTAATCCGCTCACGGGCCGCCCGTCACGCTCCGTACCTGCTTCCAGATCGCTTCTGCCAGTGCGAGGGCGGTTGCTGCCTCAGCTTGGTCCGGCAGGCCGGCTACGCCCATACCCGTTACAACGTCCGGGCACCGAGTAGTACTGTAGTAATCGTCGAGCTGCGTTGCGCCCTCCCGCCAGGGCTCCAGCGCACGCTGCAGCTCCTCGGGCAACAGGACCCAGAGATCGGTAATGCGATGCGTGCGCGGAACCAGCTGGCCACTGCGGACCAGAAGCGCCTTCAGGCACTTCTCCACGCACTGCTGCGCGTGGAAACAGACCTGGTTGGCGATCCCTTCCCCCTGTGCCAGGCGCGCCACCGCCAGATCCTCAGCCGCGAAGGCCAGCCGCTCGAGCGCTTCCTCGACCGGTCACAAGGGTACCAGCTTCCCTTTCGCCAGGAGTTCCTCCCGTACGAAGCGCTGCCGCTTCATCGCCCTGTACTCATCCGGCGTATAGACGATGAAATCGATGCCGACCCTGGGCTGCAAGGGCCGCCGCATCTCCTGCGCACGCCGGACGAAGGGGAGATCAGTCTCCATCACGATGAGCACATCGAGGTCGCTCCACTCGTACACTGCCCCAGCGGCGAGCGACCCGAAGAGGAAGAGACGCTTGACCTTGGGATCGGCGGCCAGGAGTTGTCGCAACCGCTCGAGTTCACGTTCGAGCGCTGCTCGTCGAGCCCCACTAGCTGCCTGCGCATCGATCATCGCCATCGTTCTGACCTCACGCTCCAGGATACTGGGGAGGAGGCACTCCTTCGCCTCGCTGGGTAGCGTCTCCGAGCAGCGCTGGTCTCCTCCGCACAGGCGTGGCCAACCAAGAGACCGTCGCTACAGCAACCGCCGCTCCCGGAGCGTCGCCGGGTCGTAACCGCGCCACACCGGCACGCCGCAGTAGCGCTCCCCTTCCGGACAGGGCGGGTGCAGTCCAGCCTGGTCGCGCAGGACGCAGGGCGGTTGCGCCACGTAGCGGCCGATCCGCGGCAACACGCGTGCCACCTGCTCGGTCTCCTGCCGGGCCGTCTCCCAGATCTCCCGCTGCGCGTCGAAGCACAGTCGCTTTACCCACTTCCAGAAGCAGGTGAGGAGGGTCCCCGATTCGTAGAACCGGACGTGGTGCGCGTTGGGAAGGAGATAGAGCGCGTACTCCGGCGCCACGCCAGCATCGAGCAACCGATTCTTCGTTTCCCACAGCACCCGGATCGTCGCCCAGTACTCTTCCAGCGCTTCCGGCACCCGCGCGATGTCCTCCGGCACGATCACGTCCGGCTCCTCGCGCACGTGGGCCAGCAGGACCGGGCCGGAACTCGCCGTGCCGCGATGCCGCTGGTTCTGCGCGTCCTCCGCCCCGCTGATCCGCTTCTGGAACGTGAAGGAGACGTGGTTGAGCGTCTGCATCAGCTTCGAGTGCATCGCCAGGTACAGCGGGTGCCCCAAGTAGTGGTTGCGCGCCGGGTCGAGCACCAGCGCGATCGCCGTGTTGTCGTCGAGCTCGCTGCGCGCGCGCCCGAGCACGGTGCGCACCGCGTCAGCCAGCACCCGCTCGGCATCGGGCGTGTAGGCCACGAGCCGCGAATGGTAGGGACCGAGCGCCGCGTCGAACTCGCGGAAGAACGCCTCGCTCGCGCTCCGCTCGACGGCGTCCGCGAACTCCTGGAGCAACCGGTACTCCAGCGTGTCCTCGAGCGCCAGCGCCTGCGGGTCGAGCGGGTGGCCCGGCGCACCGAGAAAGTTGGGATCGACCGCCAGCACCTCCTCGACCATCCGGTTGACGACGTAGCGCACCTCGCGCGGCACGTCGAGCTGGTTGGCCAGCGCGTAGTAGCGGAGCAGCGTGAGCGCGTTGACGGTGTGGTAGAGGTGCGCCGGTGTCGCCAGCGGCAGGACGTAACGGGCCACCTCCTGGGCCCGGCGCTGGACCGCCGTGCGGACGCGTTCCTGCACCTCAGGACGCTGGCTGCGCGCCCGCGCCGGGAACACCTCGGCATAGCGCCGAGCCATATCGGGAGTCAGGAGCTCGACCAGCCGGCGGTACCCACTGAGCGCTCGCTCCATCGCCGCCCGGTAGAGCGCCGCCAACGGTTCCGGGAGTTCCGGCGTCACCATCGTGGCGCCGGTCACCTCGCGGTAGCGCTGCGAGACCTGCTCCGAGTTGTAGAAGGGATGATGGTGGAAGAACGACCAGATGGCCAGGCGCGAGACACCATCCAGTACGAAGACGAAGTGCGCATGCTGGAAAGTGGTGTGATGGCCTGCCGCGAACAGGTCAGGATAGAGCGCAGCAGCCCGCTCGCGCCGCGCTGCCTTGGTCGCCTCCCCATTGCCAGCAATGAGTTCGGCCACGCGCTCGACACTCGCCGGACGCGCACCGTAACACGACCAGGCAGCCGCGATCGTCAGGGCGAAAGGATGCGCCGCCGACTCGCTCCGTACCAGGCGTACCGTGGGCGGCGGCGAGCGGAAGGGAAACGCTGCCTCCGGCAGCCGTGTCGGAATCGTCACCATCGCCGCCCCTCCTCTCGACCACCACGAGTGTACGCCGCGCGCTTTCGAAGCCTAGCACGAGTGTACGTACATCGCAAGGGGTGTCCGGACAGGAGCCGCTCCCGCGACCGCACTCCTCCGGCGTTTCCTGGTGCAACCAGCGGTAAGATGGATGGCACCGGCCGAGGTGGCGAGGGTGCGCCGATGCTGCGCGAGGGCGGGGAAAGGACGAGAGGCAGTCGATCATGCGCGAACGATAGGAACCGCTCGTCGAAGCGGTCACTCCATTACAGGAACTGGCCCAGCGCGTTCCCCAGCTCGAGGGTGTCCCGACCGGAGTCCCGAGACTCGACGAACTCTTCTTCATCACCGAGTGGCGCGAGGGGAAGGCCGTGCGGCGTGTCCTGGGCGGTATCCCCCGCTACGCGGTCCTCCAGGTCACCGGGGTATCCGATACTGGCAAGAGTCTCATGGTCGAGTAGTTCGCGGTGAAGCGGGCCCGGCCAGGTGAGCCCTGCATCTTCCTCACGACCGAGGCACCAGGGCCGTTCGTCGCCGGCAGTCTCCAGCTCCGCGCGCAGGCAATGGGAGTACCCCGCGAGGCGATCGACCGCGCCATCATTCTGATCGACGCGGCCACGCACACCAGCTTGACGCACGATCTCGGCACGCTCCTGAGCACGCTCGCCTTCGCCATTCGGACCTACCATGCCCAGGCCGTGGTCATCGACTCGCTCACCGGCTTCTATGAGGCCCGCGAGATGCAGGCGCGCGAAATCGTGCGCCCCCTGTACCTGTTTCTCAAGAAATGGCACCAGACCGCACTGGCGGTCTCCCAAAAGCGGAGCGGGCACGAGCTCCTCACCGCCGAAGCTGCCGGCGGATTCGCCGTCGGTCACATCCTCGATGGCTCGCTCGTCCTCGCCAAGCAACCGGTCCTGTCCTACCAGCAAGCAAAACTGTACCGGACGCCGATCGGCGAGACGGTCGGGCTCTTTCGGATCGATGGTTGCCGGATGAGCGGTCACGATACGGCCACGCACCGACTCGAGATCACCCCGGAAGGACTGGTGCGGATCGGACCGCGGCTGAGCGACCTCGCACGCGGTGCAGCTGTCAGCACAGGAGAGGAGGAGGTGGAATGACACCGATCGAGGTCACGCCGCAGCCACCGGACATCGATCAGCGCGCGCTCCGCGCCTTCCTCAAAGCCATCGAGCTCGTCGGCGGGCAGCGCCAGCTGGTCGCGTTGCGACGGCTCACCTGGTTACCCAGTCTGATGGAAGCAGCCTACGCGGTAGTCCTCGCCGAAGAGCATCACTGGCCAGCCGAAGAGATCGCCCGGCTCCTCGGTGTCTCCAGCGCGGCCGTGCGCCACCTCCTGCGCGCTCCCGAGGCAGCCGTGTTGGAGCGCCTCCGCGGCGAGGAACCCAGCGAGCACAACGTCCACATCGCCGGTGGACTGGCCAAACTCGCCCTGGAGGCTCTCCAGCGCGAGGAGGAAAGCGGAACGCACCAGTCGTGATCGAGCCAGCTCGGGAACGGGCAGCACAGCGGCGACGCCTGCGGGGCGGCCCCGCTGATCACCCTTCCCATCGCCTCGCTTCCTGACGAGTGGGTTGGCCGAGCGACCGTTTCAGCACGGGCGGCTCGATCCGGTCCGAGAGTCCTGGGTACTGCGTCCAATCCTCCCTCTTTGCAGAGAGCGACCAGAGTGCTATGCTCAGGCAAACGAGGCCCACGCGGCGATCGACGCGACGGGACGGTGCGGATGACGAGCGAAATCGAAACCTGGGACGGCACACCACCGGACGAGGATCTGGGCTGGCTGACTGAGCCACCCTTGTACTGGATCGTCGAGCATAGCGAGCCGCTTCCGCCGATTCCCGGCCTGACCTATCTGGCGACCAATCGTTACGCCGATTGCGCCGCCGAACAGACACTCGTCGCCACCCCCGACGAGCCGGAGCTGATCGAGCTCCTGCGCGGCGCGCCCGGCGTCCAGGCGATCGAGCCCGGTTACTTCCGGTACTTCTTCCAGGGCGACTCGGTGATCGCCGTGGTCAACAGCGCAGCCATCACCTGGTTCGATACAGTCGACGAGGCGCTGCGCTGGGACCCCTTCGCCGAGTCCGGCAGCTCGTTCCCGCCCGGCCCCACCTGTTGAGACGATGACTGCCCCGAACGCGCTGGCAGTCTTCACGGTGACGCTCCTCTTCGCCGGTGAGCGGTGTCTGCTCCTCCACCGCCATACCCAGCGCCATCGTTTCCCCGATCTCTGGACCGGTCTCGGGGGACGCGTCGAGCCGACCGAGCTGGCTGACTTGGCCAGCGCCGCTCGCCGAGAACTCGCTGAAGAGACCGGAATGCCGCTCCAGGACGTACCCTCGCTCGTCCTGCGCCGCGTCCTCCTGCAGCACCGTCCGGCGAGCGCCGAACTGGAACTACTCCTCTACTTCACCGGCGAACTCGCCAGCCCCCTGACAATCTCGGCGAGTCGGGAGGGGACGCTCCACTGGGTCGCCCCGACCGATCTTCCCGCGCTCCCGCTCGTCGACAACGCGCGCCTGGTCTTGCCGTACCTCGTCGCCGATCGCGCCCGCGATCCAGCCGCAAGCGAGCCGGTCAAGCTAGGCATCGCCCGCTGCGACGAGCAGGGGCGCGTTGTCGCCATCGCCTGGGCCTGATCGCTCGGTCCTCGCCAGCCGATCTCCAGTACCCACGGTGCGGCATCGCGCCCGCTCCGGCGGGCACCCAGACCTGCACGACCTCTTGCCGGGCCGACCGGCCCGTGAGTCCGCGCTGGCCACGCCCAAACGGACACCTGCGGCCGGTCGCGCGCTGCCGCTCACGCCAACGAAGCGTCTCTCCCGAGCTCGTCCCTCACCGGGCAGCAGGCACCGATTCACTCGGCTTCTGCTTCTCCTCTGACACCGCGCAGCCCCGACGCAGCCGGTGCAGAACGGTCCAGCGCTCCCGCTCGTACCACCCTGGCACCCAGCGCGCCGCGCGCGACCGACAAACGAACGAAAAAGACCTGGGCCCCCGCCGAAGCGGGAGCCCAGGTTCCGGATGGAGCGATCTCCGGCTCGCGAACCGTCATCCCTCGCGGCGCTTCAGCTGCTCGACCACCGGCTTGGCCTCGCGCTCGAGCGTCTTGGCCACATCGGCGAACACGCCAGCCGGATCCTCCTGCTGCACGGTCACCCGCTCGAGTCCCTTGCCGATGATCTGGTCGCCGTTCGGGATCCAGACGCGCGCTGCATCTTGCGGCCGCGTCTTGGGCAGCTGCTCGACCACAGTCTTGAAGTTCGGGTTCTCCTTGTAGAAGTTCTGCATCTCCTGGCTGGCAGTCGCCGACTTGCGCACCGGCATGTAACCGGTATTCTGCGACCACCACATGGTGTTCTCCGGATCGGTCGCGAAGGCCAGGTATTTGAAGGCCGCTTCCTGAATCTCCTTCGGCTTGTTCTTGAGGATCGCCAGGCCGGACCCACCGGTGCAGCAGCCGAAGCCCTTGGGTCCCTCCGGCAGGAAGGCGGTCCCGACCGGGAACTTAGCCGCATTCGTGATACCACGCAACGCGGCGGTGGAAGCCATCATCGCCGCAGCCCCACCGTTGACGAACTCGGCATTGAGGTCCTTCGTCGGCACCGCCCAACCGTCCCGCACCGATGCCAGGTACAGCCGACCGGCCTCGACCGCGGGGTCCTCCTGGATGCGGATGGTGAAGTCCGGGTCGGAGTAGCGCCCGCCGTGCTGCCAGACCACCGGCTGGAACAGCCAGGCGATATAGGAGGCGGCACTCGGGTGCGCGAAAGCGTAGCGCGTCGTCTTGTCCCCTTCTTTCTTGAGCAACTTGGGTACCCACTCCAGGAACTCGGCCCAAGTCTGGGGACCGCGGTCCGGCAGTCCGGCCTCCTGCCAGACCTGCTTGTTGTAGTAGAAGAGCGGCGTCGAGCGCGCGAACGGCACCCAGTAGACGACTCCCTTGCGCGTCCCTTCCTCGATCAATGGATCGACGTAGTCCTTGGTGTCGATCTTGTTGGCCGCGAAGAGGTCGTTGAGCGGGAGCAGCACGTCGTTGAGATAGAACTTGAACCACCACACATCCGAGAGGAGCACGATGTCCGGCGTGGTCCCCGCCGCGAGCGCCTGGGTCAGCTTCTGCGCCGTTTCCTCGTAATTCCCCTGGTACTGGTAATCGACGACCACGTCCTTCTGGGACTCGTTGAACCGCTTGACCATTCCCTGCTCGGCCTCGCCGAGATTGCCGCTGAACGAGCCCCAGTAGACGACTTTCACCGTCGAGCCGGGCGACGTGACCATCGCCGGCGCAGTCGGGCTCGCCGCCGCTGGCGTCGGGCTGGCTGCCGCTGCAGCAGGTGTCGGGCTTGCCTGGGCTGCGCTGCCTGCCGCCGGCACCGGTGTCGGTGTCGCCTCCGTCCCGCCGCACGCCGCTAGCAATGCCGCGCTCGAAAGTCCGCCCAGCGCCACGAGCAGTCGCCGTCGCGTCAAGCTCTTGTTCATCGTTGTCCTCCTCCATTCCGTCTCCGACCTCGCCGCCTCGAATCGATCGCTCCACGCGTCAGCCTTTCAACGCGCCACCTCCGATCCCCTTGACGATCCAGCGCTGCGCCACCACGTAGACGAGGAGCATCGGTACCAGCGCCATCACCGTGCCGGCCAAGATGGGACCCCAGTTTTGGACGCCCTCGACCTGGTAGAGATACGCCACGCCGACCGGAACCGTGCGCCACTCCAGCCGGTTGGTCACCACCAGCGGCCAGAGGAAGTCGTTCCAGTGCGCCACCAGGTAGATCACCAGAAAGGTCACGATCACCGGCTGCGAGAGCGGCAGGACGACATGACGCAGGAGCCCGAGATGCCCGCAGCCGTCCAGCCTCGCCGCATCGAGGAGATCGCGCGGGAGGGTCAGGAAGTGTTGCCGGAACAGGAAGACACCGAAGGCGACAGCGGCAACCGGGATGATCAGCCCCTGATAGGTATTGATCCACCCCAGGCGCCCCACCGTGAGGTAGTTGGGGAGCAGCGTCACGGTTCCGGGGACGAGCAGCGCCGCGATCACCACGGCGAAGACCAGCCCCTTTCCTCGCGCGCGGACGAAGACGAGCGCATAAGCGGAGAGGAGCGCGAAGAGGAGTTCGAGCGCCACGGCCCCGAGCGTGGTCACGATGCTGTTGACGAAGAACCGCCCAAAGGGAACCGCCTGCCAGGCCTCGACGAAATTCCCCCACTGCGGCTGGCGCGGTATCCAGACCGGTGGGAAGGTGTAGATTTCCTGGTTCGTCTTGAGTGCTCCCGTCGCCACCCAATAGAGCGGCAATCCCATGATCACCACGACCAGCCCCACCAGTAGGCCGCGCAGGCCGGTCGCGATCGCTCGTCGCCAGTTGAGCCGTTCAGTCATAGGAGACCCTCCGCTCGCCGAGCCGCACCTGCAGCCAGCTGATCACCGCCAATAGGGCGAACAGCACCACCGCCGCAGCCGCTGCCCGCCCGGCATTGAAGGCGACGAACCCCTGCTCCCAGATGTAGAAGAGCAGCGTCGTCGTCGCGTTGACTGGCCCACCATTGGTCAGGACCCGGATCAGATCGAAGGCCTGGAACGAGGCGATCGTCGAGACGACCAGGAGAAACAGCGTGATCGGTCCCAATTGCGGCAGCGTGATCGAGCGGAAGCGCTGCCACACCCCTGCCCCGTCGACCGTTGCCGCTTCGTACAGCTCCTGGGGAATCCGCTGCAAACCGGCCAGGTAGACGATCGTGCTGAAGCCGACGTTCTTCCAGACGTAGACCAGGATGACCGCGACCATAGCCAGGCGCGGGTGATTGAGCCAGTCCGGCGAGACCGTCCCCAGCCAGCTCGCCACCTGCGCCACCAGGCCGAAACGCGGGTTGAGCATATTGACCCAGAAGACGGCCACCGCCGCGCCGCTCAGCACGTACGGCGCGAAGACGATGCCGCGCGCCAGCGCCAGCCCACGCAATGGCTGATCGAGCAGCAGGGCGAACGCCAACCCCAGCAGCATCGTCCCGCCCACCGTGCCCAGCGTGAAGACGACGGTATTGCGCACGACTTCGCGAAACTCGCTGTCTTCGAGCAGGAACCGGTAGTTCTCGAGCCCGACGAAGATCTTGACGGGACTGATCAGGTCCCACTGCATCAGGCTCAGGTAAGCGTTGTAGACGAGCGGCCAGTAGGTGAAGACGCCCAGGAGGATCAAGTTGGGTGCGACGAGCAGCCAGAAGAGCGGCCACTCATCGATCGCCTGGCGCAACCGCTCCAGCCTCGCCCCGGCGAGCGGCCGTGCTCGCGTCGCTGTCTCCGTCCGTTCCAGCACCTTCATCGCTTGCTCCCGACCGTCCCCCGCGTTCGGTCCATGCGATTGATACGGCATGCCTCCCCCCAAGATGTTGCGATTCGGTTACCGGCTGGCCGTCTGCCCGCCACGCAGCCGGCTATCGCAATCGTTCGGTCACGATTCGCGCATCGATCTGCTCGACAATGTTAGCGAAAAGGGGGAAGCTGGAAGGAAAGGAGCAAGACGATGCAGAGCAACGAGTTACGGCACGAACTGTTCCGGCACTGGTCAGCCCGTCCCTGGGTCATCGCCCACCGGGGCGCCTCCGGCCTGGCACCGGAGAACACGCTGACCGCTTTCATCCTGGCCGTCGAGCAAGGGGCACACGGGATCGAGTGCGACCTCCGCCTCACGCGCGATGGGCACGTCGTCATCTGCCACGATGCCTCGGTCCAGCGCACCACCAACGGACACGGCTTTGTCCACGAGCACACGCTGGCCGAGCTGCGCCTGCTCGACGCTGGCTATACCTTCACCACCGATCGCGGGGCGAGCTACCCCTTCCGCGGCCTGGGGCTGCGCGTTCCGACCTTCGAGGAACTGCTCGCCGCTCTGCCGAACCACGTGGTCATCAACGCCGAGATCAAGTCGGCTCCCTGGGACCCCGCCGATCGCCAGCGCGGCCAGGCGATCGCCGAGCGCGTCGTCGCCCTGGTACGCCGGCGACCCGACCTGCGCGCGCGTCTGCTCGTTTCTTCCTTCGATGCTGCCGTGCTCGATACCGTCCGCCGACTCGACCCCGAGCTGGCGGTCGCCCTCTGCACGCTACCGCTCGCCCCTTTGCCCGAGCAGCTGCGCGGCACGCTCGAGCGCGGGTACGACGCCTTCCACCCGATGGACGTCGGCTTCGACCAGCACGGCGCCGCCGTCATCGCCGCCGCGCATGAGGCCGGCGTGCCGGTGAACGTCTGGACGGTCGATGTCCCCGACCGGGCCGTCGAACTGGTCGCGCTCGGCGTCGACGGCATCATCACCGATTACCCGGAAGCGACCCGACACGCCCTGACGCGCGCCGCCAGCGTCACCGCGATCGCCCGCCCCGTCACTCCCTGACCAGCACGCTCGGTCCTCCACCAGCTCTCCGCCTGCCGGGCCGCCAGGGTAAGCGGGAACGACCGTCGCGAACCTCCGCAGTCTCCAACTCTCTCCATACCCCTTGCCCATAGGCGACACAGCGGGTCTTGCTCCCGGCGCAGCGAGCGCGGGTGTCAACGAGAGCGAAGGGCTACCGGAACCAGCGGTATGCGCGACAGCCCGGTCGCTCGCACCCCCGCCTCTGCCTTCTCGCAGCGGTACCTCCCCACCGCAGGGAGCACACCGCCCATAGACCGGCATACCCCCTCTGAGGTCGCCTCTACCACGCTCCGGCCCGCGCCACCCGGCTCCCACTCCCTCCCTGCTCGGTACCCTACCCCACGCAGCGGCCAAGCGCCTCGCCTGCGATGTGTCACCCGCCCCGCACACCAGCGACGAGCGCTCCGTGCTGGCCCGGCACCGCTTGCTCCCGCACGCACCTGCCCCCCCAGGCCCGCTCCGGCCGCCGTGGACTCGATCGCCGCCACCCGCTCGAGCGAAGCTGCACCGTTGTCCGCCCAGGCCCCGCAGCAGCTTCCCTCCGTTGGCCCAACGCGGACGAACTAGCTCTGCGCCGCTCGCGCAGGGCAGCAACCCCAGCAGCGCACCGGCCAGCCATGCTACACTGAATCCGACTGACGCGTCGGTCGGATTCGGGAGGCCGCCATGGCACAGCCGACCAACCAGCCCACCAGCCAGGTGCTCCAGCCGCGGGCACGCGAGCGGCGCGAGCGGATCCTCGATGCCGCCCTGGCTGTCTTCACTCGCCGCGGCTACCGCGAGGCCACTATGGACGAGGTGGCCGAGGCGGCCGCCACTTCCAAGGGTGGCGTCTACTTCCACTTCCCCGGGAAGGAAGCCCTCTTCCTGGCCCTGCTCGAGCGGAGTGCCGCGCTCCTCCTGCAGCGCACGCAACTGGCGCTCGAGCGGGCCCCCGACCCCGCCGGCAAGCTGGACGCCGCGCTCGACGTCGTACTCCGCCTCTTCGCGTCCCACCGCGACCTGGCCCGGCTCTTTCTCGTCGAGGCCCTGGCCGCCGGACCAGCCATCCAGGAGGCACTCCTGGCGATCCGACGCCGCTTCGCTGCCCTGATCGCCAGCGAGCTCGCGCGTGCTCGAAAGGACGGCCTGATCGGCCCGCTCGATCCGCAGCTGGCGGCCACCGCCTGTTTCGGAGCCATCTACGAGGTCGTCACCCAGTGGCTGTTGTCCGGCTCGCCGGCCGATCTCGCCGAAGCCGCCCCGGAACTCCGACGCCTGCTCCGTCGCCTGGTCGGCCTCCCCGACCGCTCGCTGGACGAGGATGGAACCCTATGAGCTGCCGAGTGCTCGATGCTCCCCAGGCTGCCCTCCAGGAACTCTGGCCGCTGGCCGAGCGGCAGGCCCGCGCGCACGATCGCCCAGTGATCCTGAGCTGCGCGGAGCACTGCGAACCGGTCGACCCGATCGCGCTCTTCGCCCGCGCGGCCAGCCACCTCCCGCGCGTCCTCTGGCTCGTCCCCGAGCGAGAGGAGGCGCTGGTTGGGCTGGCCGGCCAGCGCCTGCCGCTCCAGTCGGTGACGAGCCCGAGTCTCCCCCTGCCAGCTCGCCTCACCGCCACCTGGCGGGCACTGGCTCAGGACGCGCTGGCCGAGGGACCGCTCCCACCGCTGGCTGTCGCCGGGCTCGCCTTCGATCCGGCGGACGAGCGCCCCGATCCCTGGTGGCAGCCGTTCGGTCGGGGCCAGCTTGTCCTGCCGCGCCTGCTCTACCGGCAACAGGGGGCGCTCGCCTGCCGGTCCGTGCAAGCGGCTGTGTTCCCCGGCGAGCGCGAACCGCGCGCGCTCCTGACCTGGCCGACGAGTTCGCTGCCGACTCCATCGGCCGCTCCTCGCTCGGTCGTCCAGCACGAACTGGTCCGACCGGACGACTGGCGGCGCATGATCCAGCACGCGCTGGCCGCGATCGCTGCTGGCGATCTCCGCAAGGTCGTCCTGGCCCGCGCCCGCGAGCTGGTGGCTGCCGAGCCCTTCCCGCTCGAGCAGGCCCTGCGGGAGCTTGCGGCCCGCTATCCGAGTTGCACCGTGTTCGCCATCGGGATCGGCGAGACCGTCTTCCTGGGGGCGAGCCCGGAGCGACTCGCCCGGGTCGCCCACGGCACCGTCGCCACCGTCGCCCTGGCCGGCTCGCGCCCGCGCGCGAGCTCGCCGGAACAGGACCACCGCGCGGCCGAGGAACTGCGCCGGAGCGACAAGGACCGCCACGAGCACGCGGTGGTCGTCGAGGCGATCCGCGGGGCGCTCGCCCCGCTCTGCACCAGCCTGAGCATCCCGGAAGAACCAGCGGTCGTCTCCATGGCCAACGTGCATCACTTGGCCACGCCGATCAGCGGCATCCTCCACGATGGCACCAGTGTGCTCGACGTCGTGGCCCGCCTCCACCCGACGCCAGCCGTCGGCGGGACGCCGCGCGAGGCAGCCCTCGCTTTCATCCGCCAGCACGAGCCGGTTCCCCGTGGCTGGTACGCCGGTGCGCTCGGCTGGATCGAAGCGAGCGGTGACGGCGAGATCGTCGTCGGCCTGCGCTCCGGCCTGGTGCGCAGCCAGCAGGCGCGACTCTACGCTGGGTGCGGCATCGTCGCCGATTCCGATCCAGTGGCCGAATGGGCGGAAGCCGAAGCGAAGTTCCGGCCGATGCTCGAGGCGCTCGCGGGAGGCTGAGCGATGGAGCATCGCACCGCGCTCGGCGCGACCGTCACCGCCTTCGTCACCGCACTGGCCGATGCCGGCCTCCGGCACGCTTGCTTCGCGCCGGGGTCGCGCTCCACACCGCTCGTCCTCGCACTGGCGCGCGAGCCGCGCATCCGCCTCTGGGACCATCTGGACGAGCGTTCGGCTGGCTTTTTCGCCCTGGGGCTCGCCCGGGCACTCGACGAGCCGGTCGCCGTCGTGACCACCTCCGGAACTGCCGCCGCCAACCTGCTCCCTACCGTCGTCGAGGCGAACCTGGCCCAGGTCCCGCTGGTCGTCCTGACCGCCGACCGACCGCCCGAGCTGCGCGACGCCGGGGCGCCGCAGACGATCGACCAGCTCCGGCTCTACGGGACGCACGTCAAGTGGTTCGCCGAACTCCCGCCGCCGGACGGCTCGCCGCTCGTCCAGCGTGCGGCGGCGTCCGCTGCTCGTCGGGCAGTCGCGCTCGCCCGCGCCTTCCCGCCGGGGCCCGTCCACCTGAACCTGCCCTACCGCGAGCCACTCGTCCCCCACTTCGGCCTGAGCATCGCCGCACCGGCCGGGGCTGTCCTGAGCGGAACACCGCAGCTGGACGAGCGCGAGCTGGCGGAGGTCGCGGCGTTACTGGCTCGACGCCGACGCGGCGTCGTATTGGCCGGGCCGCAGCCGGACCCCGCGCTGGCTCCGGCGCTCGTCGAGCTGGCCAGCCTGCTCGGTTACCCGATCCTGGCCGATCCGCTGTCGCAGCTCCGGGCTGGCCCACATCCGCGCGACCTCGTGCTCGATGCCTACGATGCCGTCCTGCGGGAGCCGGAGGCGCTGCCGGCGCTCCAGCCGGAGCTCGTCCTGCGCGTCGGCGCGATCCCGACCTCGAAGCCGCTGCAGCTCGCGCTGGAGGCGTGGGAGAACGCCGAGCAGATTCTTTTGGCTGCCGGAAACTGGCCGGACCCGGCGCACCGGGCCAGTTGGGTCCTCCAAGGTGCCCTGAGGCCGACTGTCCGCGCCCTGACACGCGCCCTCGCGCTCGCCACGCCGCGGCCGGACACCGACTGGCTCGCCCGTTGGCGGGCAGTCGATCGCGCGGCCCGGGCCGCGCTCGAGGCTGGGCTCGCCGAGCTCGATGAGCCGTTCGAGGGCCGCGTCTTCCGCGAGCTGGCTGAACTCTTGCCGGACGGCGCAGTGCTCGTCGCCGGGAACAGCATGCCGGTCCGCGACCTGGACGCGTTTTTCCCCTCCGTTCCGCAGCGGGTGCGCATCTTCGCCAATCGCGGAGCCAACGGGATCGACGGCGTCACGTCGACTGCGCTCGGTATCGCCGCGGCCCGTACCGGCCCGACCGTCCTGGTGACCGGCGATCTGTCCTTCTACCATGACCTCACCGGGCTCCTGGCGGCACGGCGCCATCGCCTGCGCGCGACCATCGTGCTCCTCCATAACGACGGCGGCGGCATCTTTTCCTTTCTCCCCCAGGCGCACGAGGTACCGGAGCAGTTCGAGTTCCTGTTCGGCACGCCGCACGGTCTCGATTTCCAGCACGCCGCCGCCCTCTTCGGGCTGGCCTATGCCCGTCCCACCGATCGCTCGAGCGTCCGGGATGCTCTGGCCGCAGCACTGGTCGCCGACCGGACCAGCATCGTCGAGCTGCGCAGCGACCGGCAGCGCAACGTCGTGCTCCACCAGGAGCTTTGGGCACGAGCGCGTGCCGCGGTGCGGGACGCGCTGGCCGCGGGAACCCGGCGATGAGGGTGTGGGACGAAGAGCGGACGATCGCTGTCCGCGGCGTCACCTACCAGGTCTGTGCGGCCGGGCAGGGATCGCCACTGGCCCTGCTGCACGGGTTCGCTGGCTCGAGCGCGCACTGGGCGCCGCTCGCTCCGGAACTGGTCGCTCGCGGCTGGCGCGTCATCGCACCGGATCTCCTCGGCCACGGTCGGACCAACGCACCGAGCGCGCCGACCCGCTACGCGGCTGCCGAGCAGGTAGCCGACCTGACGAGCCTGCTCGGCGAACTCGTTTCCGGATCGATCAGGCTGCTCGGCTACTCGATGGGTGGGCGACTAGCGCTCCACCTTGCACTCGCCCATCCCGAGCGGATCGCGGCGCTCGTCCTGGAAAGCGCCTCACCAGGACTCGACGACCCGGCCGAGCGTGCTGCCCGCCAGCGTGCCGACGAGGAACTCGCCACCGCGATCGAGCAGCGGGGCCTGGACCGGTTCGCCGACTATTGGGAGCGCTTGCCACTCTTCGCCAGCCGGCAGCGGCTGAGCGCCGAACGACGCGCCGCGCTGCGCGCCGAGTGGCTGGCCCAGCGCCCGCACGGGCTGGGTGCCTCCCTGCGCGGCTTCGGTACCGGCAGCATGCCAGCGGTGTGGGACCGCTTGTCCGAGCTGCGCATGCCGGTCCTGGTGATCGCTGGAGCGCTCGATACTCGCTATGCCGCGCTCAGCCAGGCGATGGCCGCACGCATCCCCGCAAGCCAGCTGGTGATCGTCCCCGCGGCCGGGCATACCGTGCATCTGGAGCAGCCCGCAGCCTTCCTGGATGCACTCGAGCGCTTTTTCCGCCAGCTGCCCGACCGCTAACGTCCACTCGCCGCTCGCGCCTCCGGGGCCAATGGTCCGATCCAGCAGCAGTACCCGTCGTCCGTCAGGGTCGCCAGGACGCGCTCGTCGCCCCGTCGGAGATCGCGCCGCACCACGGTCCATGTCGGCGCGCCAGTCGACTGCTCCGCCGCCGTTTCGACGGAGCGGTTCAGCACGACCGCCCCATCGGGGAGAAAATCGACGTCGCGCACGAAGCCCGGGAGGTCGACTACCCGCACGACACTCAGGTCCCGGAGGTCGACGAGTGCCAGGATGGGACGATCGGACGCGCCCGTCTCTTGCACGACGACCCACGCCACGCGGTCTTTGGGAACGAGCCGGAGGGCGACGCCATAGGCGCGGCCGGCAAGCGCCAGCTCCCGATCGACCGCGAGCGCCTGCCGGAAGGTCCCGTCGCGATCGAGTACGACGAGGAGGGCGTTCCGGAGGAGGAGTACGACCGAGCGATCGTCAGTCGCTGCTGTAACGATCGGTTCATCGTTCCGCAGGCCACGAGCCGCGAGTTCGGCCCGTGGGATTGGAAGCTGGTCCAGGAGCACACCGCTCGTCGGATCGATAGCGAGTAAGCCGCCTGATGCCTGGGCCAGCCGCAGACCGTTCCGGACTCCCGACGGCAGAACAGCACAGGTGGCGGCAAAATGGGCAACCGGCGACCCGAGGAGCGGACAGTAGCCTGGCAGCTGGCGCATCCACGGTCGCCACGAGCGGGTCGCCACATCATAGGCGGCCACCGCCCACTCATCAGGGTAGGGCAGGTTCTTCCGCAGCATGGCAAAGAGGACCGTTTGCTGGAACCAGCTGAGGACCGTTATGGTCGAGACGAATGTGCCGTAGGGTAGATTGCAACTGGTGAAGAACCACCCCGGTGGCGGATCGACGACGAGCATCTTCTCCGGTTGGCTCGTCGGCACGAGCACGAGGCGCTCGGAAACCAGGGCGACCCACCGGCCGTCCGGCGAGGGGGACACGGCACACGAGTAATCGAGCGGCACCGCTGCCCGCCAGACTGCGTGCCCATCTCGCGGATCGAGCGCGACCAGCTGCCCCGGCTCGAAGAGATAGACGACCGCAGGCGATTCTTCGGCACGACGGCACCCACTGCCGGTGACCAAAAGCACGAGCGCGACGAGGAGCACGCTGCCGCGCAGCCACTGCCCGGCGCAACGCGGTGAGCGTGCTTGCCCCTTGGCCCGGAGCAAGAGAATGCCAGTTCGGCTCGGCTGCCCGACGAGAACTCGTGTGCCGCTGGACAGCATGGTGCGCCGCTGCTCCTGCGATGACTGCCTCGCCGCGCTCTCCGCGTTTCCCGAACTGCGTCAGCCGGGACATCGCAGCCCGCTGTCGTGCCGCCGCGGGCTCGCTCGACAGCAGGAGCGATACTGACTCAGCGCGGCAACGTCGATCAGCCCGCAGGGTGCTCCAGGCCGACGTACTCTCCGGTGGCGGGACGATCGAGCCGGGCCAAGAACTCGAGCACCACCTCCAGGAAGTCGTCCGGACAGGTCCGGTGAATCGCGTGCCCACAGCCTGGCATCGCGACGAGTTCACCCTGGTGCAACTGGGCGAGTGCCCGCTGCGCCGTCTCGTCGTCCAACACCCCACCGAACACCGGATCAGCCTGCAGGACGAGCACCGGTTGGCTCAGGTGTGGCAGGAGTTCCCACGGATCCGGTCGCCGCCCCTCATCGAGAAGCGCCAGGATCGGCCCATCGGCCGTGCTGCACAGCCAGAGCGCGCTCTGCTGCCACTCTTCCGGTGTCCCGTCCGGATCGAGCTCGCGCGCCAGCTCGTAGGCCGCCTCGATCCCAGCTCGCTTGGCCTCGAGCAGCGCCCGCAGCCACAGGCGCGTCCCCTCGTCCGGCTCGACGAGCGGTGGGTCGACCAGCACCACGCCGCGGATCAGCTCCGGGTGCTCGGCAGCCAGCACGATCGCCACGAGTGCCCCCAGCGAAAAGCCGATCACGGCGACCGGTCGGCTCGGACGCAGCCGCGCGAGCAGCCGCACGGCATCATCGGCATAATCGCGCAGCGTATACCCCCCAGCTGGCTGCGAACTCCGACCGTGCCCCCGCATGTCGAATGCGATGACCCGGAAGCGCTCAGCGAGCGCCGGCACGACCGGCTCCCACGTCTCCCACCGATCGTACAAGCCGTGCAACAACAGGATCGGCGGTGCCTCGCTCGGGCCAGCCTCAGCGACCCACAACCAGAGGTCACCGAGCGTTTCCACCCGTTCACGAACCTCCATCCCTGGTCGCTCCTCCCCACTCATGGCACCAGCCGCAACGGAATCTCGACGATATTGACTTCCGAGCCATCCTTGGCTGAGTACTCCCAGAGCCGCAAGATCCCATCCACTGGCTGCGACACCACGAAGGGAATGGTCAGATCGAACGTCCCACGTGTTCCGCTCCCGGACGTCGCCATCGCTGGTTCCTCGTAAAGAACCGCTCCCTCGACCGTGCTCAGCCGAACCATGAACGTCGCCTCGAAGGTGTTGGCTGATCCCGCGACGCGGAGCGGACTGGTGACCGCCTCGCCTGGCCCGGGCACCTCCACGAAGATGAGCGGCAGGAGATCCTCGAAGTCAGCCCGACTCGGCGGCGGCTCGACGACCACTCCCTCGCCACCGATCGCGCTCACCGGCTGCCCATCCAGTCGGAAACGCACCGCCCGCACCGACGAGAACTGGGTCAGCGTGAAGACGACCTGCGCGACGCGTGCCTGCATCGAGAAGGCTCCGCCGCCAGCCGCAAAATCGGCCGAGAGATCGACCGTGGCGACCCCATCGGCGATCGCCAGGTCGTTCAAGCGCGTACCCGGTGGAATCTCCGTGCTCAGGCCGAAAGAGATCTCCTGGTCAGTCGGACCGGCGAGCAGCTCCTGCAGGGCAGCCGTTCCGATCCGCGGCGTTTCGCCGACCGCACGCCGTGCTACCGCCAATTTCTCCTGGCGTAGGAAGTAGAGTGCCACCGTGAGCGTCCGCTGTGCTGTCGGGGTCGGCCCCAGTGTCGCGGGCGGTGGTGTCGCCGTCGGCGTTGCGACCGGCACCGGTGAGCTCGCTGGGGTTGGTGAGATGGTCGGAACCGCTCCGGCGTTCGGTGTCGGTGTCGCCTCGCTGCGGCACGCTGCGGCGAGCGAGCTGAGAGCGAGCCAGAACGCGAAATCGCGACGTCGCATGGAACCGATCCTTCCTTCCGGACACAGCCAGCCGGCACGCCTCCAGCAGCGGTCCGGTGGCCCAAGCCTACCGCACGCTGCTCGTTCTCGGCGGGCCGAAGAGACGAGCGACCTCTGTTCGGATCGCGGGCCAATCTCCGACGAGCACCGCAGCCCCGCTCGGCAGCGTCGCATCCTGCACCATACCGGCGAGGGAGGCCGAGGTGATGCGACTCGCATCGAGCTCGAGAGCCAGTCGGGCCAAACCGAGCACCTGCTGGGGCGTTCGGTCACTCCGCACCGCATCCCCGAGTGCCGCGAGCAGTTGCGGTGCCCGACGCAGGGCATCGAGACGAAGCGCGCGCTCCCGGAGCGCGCGGAGGACTTGCTGCTGGCGGAGACCGCGCGCCAGGTCATTGTCGTCGTGTCGCGTGCGCACATAGGCCAGCGCCCGGGAACCGTCCATCCACTGCAGGCCAGGCGCGAAAGAGAGGCGCTGGTAGCTGAAGTTCGGGCCCGGAAACATGTCGTCCTCGATCGGCGCTGGCACATCGATCACGATACCACCGAGAAGATCGACGATCCGGACAAACCCGGCGAAGTCGACCTCGGCGAAGCCATCGACGTGCACGGCAAAGTTGCGCTCGATGGTGGCGACAATCAGTGCTGGACCACTCGAACCACTGGCTTCACCGGCTGCATAGGCGGCATTGATGCGATCCCATCCGATACCCGGGATCTCGACCAGCAGATCGCGCGGGATCGACAGCATGACCGCCCGTTTGCCGACCGGATCGAGCTGGGCCAGGATGATCGCATCCGCCAGCGGGAGAGATCCCGCACCGGCTCGTTCAGGTGTCGTATCGATCCCGACGAGCAAAACGGTAAGCGGCTCGCTGCCGCGCCACTCCGGAAACTCGGTCGGTGTCGCTGTCGGCGTCGACGAGCGGATCGTCGTTGGCGGAACGCCCGGTCGTGGAGCACTCGTAACTAGTGCTGACGGGCGCGGGGCTGGTGTCACGAAAATGTCGTGATACGCCTCGTTCGCGGCCGACCCGAGTTGGACGACGTACCAGGCTACCTAGCCACCAGCAGCCAGCATGCCAGCGATGAGCGTCACAGCAACGATCCGCCGCGCGGACTGCCACCGCCGCCGGACGTCCTTCGATGCACGCCCTTCCTCCGGTCTTTCCTGGGCAGGCGGCTCCGCCATCCTCGCACCTCGAGAGGCTGACGGTCTTCAGTCTAACAGATGACCGCCTCCAAGCATCGCGTCGGGAGGCCGATCGCGACCGCGAACCTGGGCCGCTGCCAATCGAACGCGATAAGCCTGCTCACATCGTCCAGCCCAGGAGAAGTTCCCGCTCGCGTGGGTCGCTCACCGCTACCCCGAGAGCCTCGCGCGCCGCAGCCACCATGCTGAGCGATCCGGTGACGAGGACGAGATCCGCGGGGTCAGCCTGCTCCAGTGCTGCCCTGAGCGCGTCCTCGACGGAGCGGTAGCTCGCGGCCGGCTTCCCCACCGTGCTCGCTGCCCACGCTGCCAGCAGTCGTTCCACCGATGCTGCTCGCGGTGCGAATCCCTCGACCGCGAACAACGCATCAGCGAGCGGTGCGAGTGCCGCCACGATCCGCTCGATCTCCTTGTCCCGCATGATCCCCAGGACGAGCCAGAGTCGTCGCCAGCGGAAGCTCTCGTGCACGGCCTCGGCCAGGCGCTGAGCCGACTCGCGGTTGTGTGCTCCATCCACGACCACCGACGGGTTTTCGCGCAGCAGTTCGAGTCGACCCGGCCAGACAGTGGTCGCCAGACCCTGGCGGATCGCCGACTCCGGGACGACCATCTCGACGCGGGCCAACCAGGGCAGACTCGCGAGCGCCACGCCGGCGTTTTCCACCTGGTGAGAGCCGCGGAGTGCGAGCGCGAGGTCAGCGAGTTCCCAACCCGGAGCGTGAAACGCGAAACGGCGCCACGTCCCAGTGACCTGCCAGTCCCGTCCACCGAGCCAGAGCGGTGCGCCTCGCTCCTGTGCCACCGCTTCGATCACTCGCGTGGCCTCCGGTTCTTGCGGAGCCGAGACGACCGGACGCCCCGGCTTGACGATCCCCGCCTTCTCGCGGGCGATCGCCGCGAGCGTCGAGCCGAGGATCGCCATGTGGTCATAACCGATGCGAGTGATGAGTGCCACGTCGGGCAGGATCACGTTGGTGGCATCCAGGCGCCCACCGAGGCCGACCTCGATAACGGCAATATCGACCGGCACGCAGGCGAAGGCCGAAAAGGCGAGCACAGTCACCAGCTCGAACGCAGTCGCTGCCCCCCAGTCCGGGTGCGCACGCTGCAAGGCCGCATCGACCTCCGCCAGCTCGGCCATCAGCGTGCCGAATGTCTCTGGTGCGATCGGTTGACCATCGATCTGGATCCGTTCGCGCAAGGTGTGGAGGTGCGGGGAAGTGTACAGCCCCACCCGGTACCCCGCTGCCTGCAACATCGACGAGAGCAGGGCAGCGGTCGAGCCCTTGCCTTTCGTCCCCGCGATGTGCACGCTCCGGTACCGTCGGTGGGGATCGCCCAGCGCCGAGCAGAGCCATCCGGTCCGTGCCAAGCCGATCCCCTCGTCAGCGAACGGATTGGCCACGAACCCACGGTCATAGCCAGCGCGATCGCGCAGGAAGCGGAGTGCCGCAAAGTAGTCCACGTGCGTCACCTTTCTCGCTATACTACGATATACGTGTCAGGTCCGCCGGGCGGAGAGCGTGGCTTCGTCCCCACGACCAGTTGGACGACAGGCACACGGCACCGAGCCGATCATGCCGATTCGACGCAGGTCGACGCGGCCGGTGGGACTGAGACGAGATCTCGGCGGAGGTGAGAGAGACGTGCTCTTCGGTACCGAAACCAATCTCGACATCGCGCGCGCCTTGTTCGAGCTCGGCGGCGTCCTGTTCGGCGAGTTCGATCTCGGTCCCACAGCTGGTCGTTCTCCGATCTACATCAACCCACGCGTTTTGATCAGCGAACCGGCGCTGCTGCGTCGGATCGCCCACCTGATTCACCACGAAATTCAAGCTGACCAGGCCCGGCGACGACCACGTCTCGCCTCGTTCGCAGCCGTCGCTGGCGTCCCCATGGGCGGTCTTCACCTGGCCACTGCCTACGCCCTGGTCAGCGATACCCCGCTCATCTACGTGCGTCCCGACGCTCAGGAACCAGCGTTGGAAGGTCGCATCGTCCCCGGGCAGACAGTGCTAGTGATCGACGACCTGATGACCGGGGGCACCAGCTTGCTCCGCACCGCTCGCATGCTGGAAGAAGCTGGTCTCACCGTGCGCGACTTCATCGTGCTGATCGATCGCGAGCAGGGGGGAGCCGAGCGTCTCCATGCTCACGGGTACCATGTCATGCCGATCTTGCGGTTGCGCACGATGCTCACCTACTACTTCGAGAGCGGCATGATCGATAGCCAACGCTATCGCACCGCGATGGACTATCTCGAGCGGACCAACCGTCGGGGGTGAGGAGGAGGCCGCCGATGCCAGCGCGAGGTCGGCTCGCGGGACAGGACGTGCTCGTCTTCGATCTCGAACAGCCGCGCACCCCGGAGATGCCGATCTATCCTGCTCACCGGCCAGGGTATTCCTATGCGCTCCATCGCCGGCACGGCGATGCCCCAGCCGGTCCATCGGCTGGTCCTCGTTCCTCCGCTTCCGGCCTGCTCTTCCTCATGGAGCATACCGGAACTCACATCGATGCCCCGTGTCACCAGGCATGGCACGGGCGCTTGCATGGCGACATCGATGCCAGCACTGTCGCCGGACCGTGGGGCTTCACCCATCTCGGCGTCGAGACAGTGCCGCCACTCGTCGTTCCGGGCGCCCTGCTCGACGTGGCAGCACTGCACGGTCGCGAGGCGCTCTCCCCGGGTGAGCTCGTGACCGCCGCTGATCTGGAAGCCTGCTGCACACGGGATAGCCTGTCACTCGAGCCGGGAATGGCGATCCTCGTCGCAGTGCCGAGTGGCACTCGACCGGACGCAGGCGCTGGCCGCTCTTCTGATCTGGCGCATCGCCGCTCGTGTCCCTGGTATCAGTGTCCCGGAGACACGAGAAGGAGCGAGCGATCTCCGGGACCAGGCCGAGCAGCTCTGTCCCGAACGCGACTACTCAACCTGCGTGAGCGATTTTCTCACCCATGTTGCAACCGGCTATCCGGTCATGCTTTGCGTTTCGCCGATCGGTTAATGGACGCTCATCCCGCTCGCAGCTCCTGACCGGCCCGTTCCCTATCCGGACGACTGGACCGTCGCGGGGCTGCTTCCCCGCGAGCGGTCCAACTGATCTCAGTTTCCTCGTTCGGCAACCGCGACCACGAGCGACTCGCGCCGTCCTCGCCGGCGTATGAGAGGCCGCTCCCGCAGGACGACCCGTGCCAGGCCATCCAGGGCAAAACCGCTCATTCCGATCACCAGGAGTACAGCCATCAGTTCACCATAGTCGAGCCGGTCCCGTGCGTCCAGGATGGCATAACCCAGGCCGGAATCGACACCCAACATCTCGGCTGGCACGAGGACGATCCAGGCCACACCGACCGCCAGACGCATTCCGCCCAGGACACGCGGTCGTATCCCCGGCCAGACGATGGTGCGGAGCAGTTCCCACCGGGAAGCCCCCAGACTCCGTCCGACCAGCAACCAGCGAGGGTCCACACGCTTAACCCCATCGGCAGTGCTCAAAACGATCGGCCAGAGCGTCGCCAGAACGATCAAGAACACGACCGAACGACTCCCAGCACCGAAAAGGAGCAGCGCGAGCGGCATCCAGGCCAGCGGAGAGACCATGCGGACGAGCTGCAGGCTCGGACCGAGGAGCCGGGCGATCCAGGGGACACTCCCGATGACCACACCGAGCGGAATACCCAGGAGCGCACTCAGCGCTAACCCAACACCGACTCGCTGAGCGCTCGCCACGAGATGCGGCCAGAGCAGGCCGCTCGCCGCGAGTTCACCGAGCGCTCGCAACGCGAACTCGGGGGCAAAGCGGCGAGCGAAAGCCCCCACTGGCGGGAGAAACGAGGTCGCTGCCCACCAGAACAGGACGAGCAGCGCGATGCCGGCGAGTCCGACGAGCGTCTCTCGGACATGGTGCCGTACCGTCATGGGTCGATCAGCTCCTCCCGCTCGAGCGATTCCGGTAACCCGAAGACAGCCGGCCCACCTTCCTCGGTGAGAGCCTGCCGGACGAAACGATCGTCGACGAGTTCCTCGTGGGCGCGCAGGGGATCGAGCTGCTGGAGGAAGCTGGCATCACCCTGGACACGCGTCCGTCGCAAATGCTCGATCAGCGCCGCCGTATACGAGGAAAACGGGTAGGGACGGAAATCGATCCGTGCAGCGCTCCACTCCGGATGACGGACGACTCCCTCTCGGACATAGCGGTCGTGGTCATGGTCGAGCAGGACACGCTCGATCGCTTGCAGCGGTTGCGGAAGGTACCCGCGATCCCCTCGCTTGGCGAGAAGCTGCGCCGCCTCGGCACGGTTCTCGCGGGCGAACCGCTGCGCTCGTACGACCGCCCGCACCACCGCCTGAGTCCAGTCCGGGCGCGACACGCATTCCTCCTCATGCAGCATGACGACACAGCAGGCATGGTCCAGCCACACATCCCCGCTAAAGCGCAGGATTCTCCCTGCTTTTTGGACTTCCGCGAGCGCATTGAACGGCTCGGCTACGATATACCCAGCAATCGAGCCGTTCGCCAGTGCCGGAGCCATGTCCGCCGGTGCCAGCACGACGAGTTTCACCGTCCGCTCGCTGGCCGAGGGCTGGCCTTCCAGAATCGGGCGCAACCCTGCTCGCTCCAGCAAACGCTGGAGCAACACGTTGTGGATCGAGTACCAGAAGGGGATCGCAACGGTCGCGCCGGCAAGATCTTCCAGGCGCTCGATCCGCTCCGCCACCGTGAGTGCCGAGCCGTTCACATGATCCCAGGCCACCAGTTTGACGGGCACCTGCTGCCCAAAACGCATCCAAATGGCCAGTGGCATCAGGAGATGAACGACGTCGACTTGTCGTGCCTGGAACGCTTCGGCAACCTGCGCCCAGCTCCGGAACATGGTCGGCTGTTCGACAGAGAGACCTTCCTCTCGATAGAATCCTTTCGCATGAGCGAGCAGCAACGGGGCCGCATCAGTGATGGGCAAGTAACCGATACGGAGTTGCCCGCTCGCGGTGGCCGTGGGCGTCCGCTGGCTGGGTTCCACGACCGTCGGGCTACCTCCAGCGGCGCTACTCGTTGCCGGAGTTTCACTCTTTTCTGCACTGCCGCACGCAGCGAGGAGCGGAGTGAGCGAGAGCGTGATCGCCGCTCGACGCAAGAACGTCCGTCGCGTCATTCCTCGCTTCACCGAAACCTCCCCACCACGAACGACTCGACCGACGCTGCTGAACCCTGCACCATCCCGTACCCGTTCAGCAGGGCACGCCGGAGTTCATCGGGCGCATACTCGGCCACCTGCCACCAGCCGACGACGCTCGCCGGCTGACCACCGAGCAGGATGAGCTGGTCTCCTACCGCCAATGCCTCCTCCAGGTCGTGGGTCACCAGCACGGCAGTGAGTCCGAGCTCAGCGACGAGTTCACGCAACCAGCGCTGGGACTCGCGTCGCGTCACGGGATCCAGCGCCGCAAACGGCTCATCCAGCAGCACGAGGCGGGGCCGGGTAGCCAGTGCGCGCGCCAGATTGACACGCTGAGCTTGCCCACCGGAAAGCGTCTCCGGATACACCTCGGCCAACTCGCTCACCCCCAAGCGGTTGAGCAACTCGGCGACGAGGCCAAAGTCCGCTCGTCCGCGGTTGAGCGCAAAGCGGAACCCCAGCGTCACGTTGTCGGCGACTGTCAACCAGGGCAAAAGATTCGGCTCTTGAAAGACCAGTCGCACATCGCGGCGCGGCTCGATGCCCGTTCCATAGCGCACGACGCCGCTGGACGGTGCCTCGAGGCCCGCCATCAGGCGCAGCAGCGTCGACTTCCCCACTCCGCTCGGCCCGAGCAGCACGGTGACTGCTCCGAACGGGATCGTGCAGGACACGCCGGCGAGTACCGCGCGGACACGCCGCCCGTGTCCATACGTCTTCGTCACGTCGACCAGTTCGATCGCTGCAGTTCCCATAGGAGTTGTCCTTCCGTCGGTGTCTGGATCGGGAGAAAGAGCGACTCGCGGAGCCTCCGCGCTGTCCCGCTCTCCGCCCGATAGGCCTGCCCGCCTTTGGTCTTCGCCTCGAGCGCTACTGCCCGACAAGCCAGGCGCATCGTGGCCAACCGGAGTTCCAATGCTCGGCAGCGGAGTTCGTGATCCGCCGACCCGAGCGCCTGCGCCAGGAGGCTCCGTAGCGCCCTGGCTGCCGCGGTGAGCTCCGCTTCGGCCTCGGCGATGTCCGGCTCGAAGACCACGTTGACACTGCGGAGGTGTCCTCGTGCTTCGGCGAGTGCCCGGGCCGCCAATCCCCAGCAGAAGCTCGCTTGCAGCGCCAGAAAGGCTGGTTGCACGGTGCGCAGGAAGGCCAGTGCATCGCGAGCCAGCACGAACTCGGCGGCGACCAGCGCGTTCTGAAAGCGCACCGTCGTGCTTGCGGTCGCCTGCAGGGCGAGCAGCCGCGGATACGGCTCGACGAACACGCCTGGTGTCTCGCTCGGTACCGCTATCACCAGCGTCTCTCTACCCGATTGCACGGGTGTCACGACCAGATAACGCTCCGTCAGGTTCGAGGCCCAGGGAACGAAACCGTTCAAGACGAGCCCGCCACTCGCCTGCCCGCTCGCCTGCACCGGCAAGGGGCGTCCTGTCTGCGCATGACCGAGCGCCGTCGCCAGCGCTGTGCTTCCGTCACGCTCGGCTCGTGTCAATTCGCCCAGCCACTGTTCGCGCAGAAAAGAGCCAGGCTCCGCCCAGGCGAGGTACAGCATGGTCATCATGTGGCACCAGAGCGAGAAAGCACTGGCCAGGTCGAACCAGGCCACGGTCGCGAGAAGCTCCCCCGCACGCAAAAGATCGAACGGCGCGGGCACGCGGGGGCTCGCGCGTTCCACCGTCGGGAGCAACCCTTCCGTTACCAGCAGACGCACCGTCGACTGGGCAGCGAGCTCAGCTGCGTCGATCCGGGATGCGCGTTCTTCCAACAACGCGCCGAGTCGCTCCTGGAACGCCCTGTCGATCAGCGTCGCCGCGAGCGTCCCGGTCATCGCCGCCTCCTCACGAGCAGACGCGCGTCAAACGATCGACCGGGGCACTGACGACCTGTCGCGCCCGGCGCACCGCTTCCTCGTCCGGCGCCGCGTAGAGGCAGACGCACTTCGCCATGTCCTCGCGGACATAGGTGCGGAGGAAACGCACCTCCGGCACCTGGGCGTAGAGCGGCGACTTCTCGGCCTTGCGCTGGAGATAAGCCTCCATCGTGAGACTAGCCGGCAAGTCCCACTCGACCAGGTAATTGGCTGCACCACGCTGGGCCTTGACCTCGTCCAAACTCTGGCCGACCAGGCGGACCGGCGCGAAATCGTGCGGGGCCGCGCCCGCTCGCTCGAGCTCGTGGCGGAGAGCCTGGCCATCAGCGTGCTCGAGTACCGCGTAGAGCACAGCCAGATCCTGGCCCACCTGAAACTCGATAACCTCGCCTCCTCCCTCCCGAGTCGCTCGGTCGATCACCGCAAAGAGCGGCTCCAGCTGCGCTCGATCGGTCGCATCGATGCGGTATTCCGCGAGAAACAACGGCATGAGAGCACCCCCCGTTCGCTCGAACAGGCACGACACGCTAGACGCTCGACCAGACGATGGGACGCAGTCTGCTGCTGGTCACCGGTCAGGTGACCAGACGGCACCACGCTGGCTCGCGTACGCAAACCCTTCGACCGGTAGTGGGAAAGAACTCAGGGGCGACAGTCGCAGATCCGGGGCCAGTAGGAATAGACCCCGATCATCGTGGGGCAGGGTGGAACGACGCGGCAACGACCGCGCTGGCACGTGCAAGCACCCGGTCGTCGGCTCGATCGATTCGCTCCCAAGCAGGGCCGCTTCGCCATCTCCTGTCCCCTCCCCGCGCGGTCCAGTGACCACCGCCGGGTACCGCTGGGGAGTCTAGCTGAACGGTCGCGAACCGTCAAGCGGTGAACCGTCGTCTGGGCCGAACCACCGGCGACAGAGCACGCGGTGCGGCGAGCCGCACTGCTCCCTGCAGGCGCCGAGCTCGCAAGGGCCAGCTGCGGCCCGACAGACGCACTCGTCGACCGTGCGCTTCTACCGAGTCCAGTCTGCAGGCACCGAGAACGAGAGTCCGCGAGTCGCGAAACACCCGGTACGAGATGATCGACCCTGCACATGCCCGCGAACCTCGCCCGCTGCTGCGACCCAGCGCTCGCTCACCGAGCGCTCCGCAGGATCGTCGCGCGAAGGCTGGCGGGAAAGCGCCGCACCTCCGCCTCGTGCACACCGTTCGGCACCGCAGCTTGTGGCTAGTCCGTCCCGGCCGTATCGCCCTCGAACACCTCGTACGGCGAGGGAGTCGGCCACTGCGGGAGGAGGGGAACCAGCATGATCCCGGCCACCACGACGAGGCGGAGTGTTTCGCTTCCCGTATTGAACACCCGATGCAGCACGTTCGGGCGGTTCAGTGCGGCGCAGCCTGGCCGAAGCGGGTAGCGCACCCCATCCGATTCCAACTCGCCCATCCCTTGCACGACATAGTAGACCTCTTCGCAGTTGTGTCGATGCAGGGGACTGTGGTGTCCGGGTTCGATCTCCACCACGCCGAGACACAGCGTCATTGCACGGAAACCCGTCTCCGGGTAGATGAGCTTGAGATCGCGCACCGAGCGATCCCGTTGCTGCATCGGTGCACCTTCCAGAATTTCCTCCGGATAGATCACCACCCGCTCCATCGTCGTGCTCCTCTCGTTCAGCGCTCGCTCTCAGCAAAAGTGACATGACGAACCGCTCCCGTCAATGGGCAACCGCCTTGCGCCCATCGAGTCGATGGGTACCGCGACCCTGCACGAGTGCGTGCTTCCCGAAACCAGTCATGCCGGAACGCCTGGCACCGGCGATGAACCAGCACTCCCGAGCGATCGACGGAAGACGGGTGGAACCACGCGAGACACCAGACCCACTCTGGCCCCGGTCGGATGGGCATGGCAAGCCCGGTCACGACCCCTCGGGCTCTCTTCCGCTACCATTGCCCGCGGGCGCACGTGTCGCGCGGTACAACGGGCGACTCGCTGAGCGACGCAGCTCCTGCAGTCGGTGCCGCCAGCGATCGTTGTGTTCCGGTTCTGAGACCAGGAACCCGGTCATGGCAGTGACCTTGTCCTCACTCGTGCGTACCTTTCTCGAGCAGCAGCGGGTCGGGCATCTGGCCACGGTGAGCCGCGGTGGCGAACCGCACGTCGTCCCGGTCTGCTATGCCGTCGCGGACGACACGATCTACACGCCGATCGACGAGAAGCCGAAGCAGCCGGGTCGCACGCTCCAGCGGGTCCGCAATATCGAGGAAACCGGTCGCGCCGCTCTCGTCGTCGACCGGTACGACGAAGACTGGACGCAGCTCGGCTGGGTGCTCCTTCGCGGGCGGGCGGAACTCCTCGCGCCGGGATCTCCGGAACAGGCGCGTGCGGTCGAACTCCTGCGCCAGCGCTATCCGCAGTACCGCACGATGCGACTGGAGACGCAGTCGATGATCGCGCTCCGGATCGAGCGTGTCAGCGTGTGGGGCAAACTGGAGTGAGCCTATCGGTCGCGACCAGTGTTCAGCGGAGCACGTGCACGAGCGTGTAGAGCCCCATCGCGATCATCGCTCCGCCCGCGATGATCCCTGGCCATCCGCGACGCGCCGCAGCAGTCCGCGCCCCCTGCACCGCGATGATCGCCGCTGCCGCACTGGACAGACCGATCATCACCGGACGAGCTTCATCGGCCAACGAACTTCGCCGCAGGAGCGTCGCCACCACGAAGAGCACGGCCAGGACCGCTGCGCCTGCCAGGGGCCCGAGCCACACGTTCCGCTGATCCTTGCCCGACGAGACGGTCGCCGACGTCACGGTTCTCCCTCCGAGCCATCGATCCATTTTCCTGCTCTCGTTGTAGCATGCCTGTTAGGGCGTCGTCTCGGCGCATGCATTCACCGCGTGATTCGTCGCCAACACGATCCACTCCTGATCGCTGACCTCGAGTTGCCAGAGGAATGGGCACGAGAGTGGGCAACCAGCTCCGGTTATGGTGCCTACCTCGACGTCCTGCGCGCGAACGGGCAGATGAGCACTCCCACCCCGACACCGACCCCGAGCCCGACACCAACTCCGGCACCGACCTCGACGCCGACGCCCACACCGACACCACCACCCACCACCAACGGCGCCACCACGGTCGTCGCCGTCGGGAATATCGCCTGCGATCCTGGCTCCTCGAGCTGGAACAACAATAACGGCACCGCAACAGCCTGCCGTCACAAGTACACCGCCGAACTCGCCAAGCGCCTCGCACCCGCCTACGTACTGGCGCTCGGTGACCTCCAGTACGAAGACGGTGCCCTCGCCAAGTTCCAGCAGAGTTACGATCCGACCTGGGGCCAGCTCAAGACACTCACCAAGCCGGTACCGGGTAACCACGAGTACCAGACATCCGGAGCGAGCGGATACTACGACTACTTCGGCGCGCTCGCCGGTGACCGCAGCAAGGGCTACTACGTCTTCGACCTCGGCAACAATTGGATCGCGATCGCGATCAACTCCAACTGCTCCAAAGTCGGCGGCTGCGGCGCTGGTTCGCCCCAATACCAGTTCGTCCAGAACGTGCTCCAAGCCAACCGCGGCAAGAATGTTCTCGTCTTCCTCCATCACCCCTACTGGACAACTGGCAACTATTACGGTCAATACAAGTCCAGTCTGGTTGATCTCTATCGCCTATTCGACCAGTACGGCGTCGATCTCTCCCTGGCTGGGCACGACCACAACTACCAGCGGTATGCGATCCCGAATGCCGACTCGGTCTGCAACACTGGCAGTGTCCGTCACTTCGTCGTCGGTACCGGCGGCAAGAACCTGTACGATGCCGACGTCCACGCCGCGGACGAACCGTGCGACGAGGTGCGCATCGACAACGCTTATAGCGTCTTGAAGCTCGTGCTCTATTCTGACCATTACGAGTGGGCATTCGTCCGCGAGGACGGAACCGTGCTCGATCAGGGAAGCTCGTCGGTCCGTTGATCAGCGCGGCCCGGACGAGGCAACGCTTCCTCCGGGCCGCTTCCTGCCAGCCGGTCTGGCCGCCCAAAGACCCACACCGCCTCGCGTGCTAGGACCGCTGCGAAGTGCGGACTGGTCTCCGGCAAACGTTCCCATTCTTCCCGCGTGTAGACGATCGCTTCCGCCGGCACCGGCAGTTTCTCGAGCGGCAGATCGAGCGGCCGCTCGATCGGGGGTCGTGCTGACCGCTCGACGATCACGACGAGATCGACGTCGCTACCGACTCCCCAATCGCCACGTGCATACGAGCCGAACACACCGACAGCGACCAACCCTGGCAACTCTAGCTCCCGCGCCCACCGCTCGACCGCAGCGAGCACTGCCGCGCGGTCAGGCCATCGCAGCACGGACGAACTCGAGGATCGCACGGGCATGACGGATCGCCTCCTCGCTCTGCTGCGGGCCGAAGTAGCGTGCTGGCGGTCCCTCCGGAAAGGCATCCGGGTACCGTGGCGCGATGTAATAGGCATCCAGCCGCCGAGCCGCGTCGCGCAACTCTTCCGGAACGGCGAGTGGAAGCTCTTCCAGAAGTCGCGTCACGGCGTGTCCCCAGACAGCCTGTCCGAGCTGCAGATGGAGCGCCTTGAGCGCCTTTTCGGCTGCCTGCTGGGCGGCGAAGCAGGCCCATTCGTGCCGACCGTGCTTCGCCGCCAGCTCGGCGAGTTCGAGGTCGTGGGCTGCTTGCGCGAACCAGTCTCCTGCTCGGCGTACCATCCCGTCTCCGCTGCCGGATCGTCAGCACGACCAGTATCCGGAGCATACCACCCATCGTCCCGCCAGAAGCCTCTCGGCGGTGCGATCCGCGCGGAAGACCCGCTGTCCACCCGAGAGCGAACTCGTGCCCCGACCGTTGCGACAGTCCATCCAGATGAGCAACACGGTCCCCTCCGCCGCTGGCCCCGAGCACCAGCACCTTCTCCCGCCTCCTCATGATCGCTCGCCGGCCGAGCCACTCTGCGCCCGATCAGACCGAACGCGAGCACGACACCCCCGCAGTCGTCGACGAACGGCTCGACCAAAAACCCTGTCTCGTTTTGGCTGAGGGAGGAACCAACCACGCGCCGATCCCTCGCTGGACGGCGCGAGCCAGGACTGCCCGCACCATCACGGGTGAGCGATCACTCCACGATGTCCGCGCAGGAGCTCGCTCCACTCCTCCCTCACCGGGCACCCGGAGAGCCCGACCCGGCCACCGAGCGGAACCGGAAAGCGACGGAGCATTCTCGGCACGTCGAAAACGAGCGCCGTATCATTAGCATTAGCTAAAATCGGGAGGGGTATGATGTGAACGAGCCGCCCAGCGAACCATCGTCCACTGCCCCGATCGCCCGCCGATCCAGGCAGCTCCGCGTGCGTGGACTCGCGAGCGTTCTCCCTTACCTCGGTCCAGCTTTCGTTGCCAGCGTGGCGTACATCGATCCCGGCAACTACGCGACCAATATCGAAAGCGGCGCTCAATTCGGCTACACCCTCCTCTGGGTCATACTGGCCGCCAACCTCGCTGCGATGCTGATCCAGTCGCTTTCTGCCAAGCTGGGTATCGCCACTGGCCGCCACCTCGCTGAGCTCTGCCGGGAGCGCTTCCCCCGTCCCGTGGTCTGGCTCATGTGGATCGTCGCCGAACTGGTCGCCATGGCGACCGACCTTGCCGCGTTCCTCGGTGCCGCGCTCGGGTTCGCTCTCCTCTTCCACTTTCCGCTGCTGATCGGTGGCATCTTGACGGGAATCACGACGTTCGCCATCCTCGCGCTGGAGCGCTACGGACACCGGCCGATCGAAGCGGTGATCACGAGTCTCGTCGGTGTCATCGCCGGCTGCTATGTCGTGGAAACGGTCCTCGAGCGACCGGACTGGAACGCCATCGCTCGCCATGCGCTCATCCCGGAGTTCGCCGGCCCGGAAAGCGTGCTGCTGGCCACCGGAATTCTCGGAGCGACCGTCATGCCGCATGTCATCTACTTGCACTCGGCACTCACCCAGCATCGTATCGTGCCGCGCACGCCGGCCGAAGCACAGCGCATCTTCCGCTTCGAGGTGCTCGACGTCGTGATCGCCATGGGCATCGCTGGGCTCGTCAATGCTGCCATGCTCATCATGGCAGCTTCGACCTTTCATGCCCGCGGACTCTCCGACGTCGGGACGATCGAGGAGGCCCACCGCACGTTGCAGCCATTGCTCGGACCAATGGCCAGCACCGCGTTCGCGCTCTCACTGCTCGCGTCGGGCCTTTCCTCCTCCACGGTCGGCACGATGGCCGGTCAAGTGGTGATGCAAGGCTTCCTTCATCGGACGATCCCCGTCTGGCTCCGCCGGGGAATCACCATGCTCCCGGCCCTCATCGACATCGCGCTCGGGCTCGATCCCACACGCACGCTCGTGATCAGCCAGGTCGTCTTGAGCTTCGGCATCCCGTTCGCGCTCCTCCCACTGATTCTCTTCACCGCCGATCAGGCACTGATGGGTGTACTGGTGAATCGACGATGACGACACTGGTGGCGAGCATCCTCGCTCTCCTCATCATCGGGCTCAACCTCTGGCTGCTCTGGACGACATTCACGGGAAGTGGCGCATGAGCGAGATCCCGTTGGCGCGCATCCTCGTTCCCCTCGATGGCTCATCGCTGGCCGAGCAGATCCTCCCCGTCGCCGCTGGACTCGTCCGTGCGTGCGGCCGCGAACTGATTCTCCTCCATGTCCTCGAACCGTCCCCGCCCGAACGGATCCACGGTCAGCCGCACCTCGCCACTGCCGAAGCCGCTGCCCGTTATCTGGACCGGATCAGCCGGGAACTGGCCGAGCAGCGCGTTTCCTGTCGCATCGCGGTGATCGCTCCCGACCATGCCACTGTCGCCACCGCTATCGCTCGCCAGGCCCGAGCCTTGGACGCTGACCTCATCGCGCTCACGACGCATGGACGAGGCGGCCTGCGCGGCTTGCTCTTCGGGCGAATCGCCCAGCAGGTCCTCCAACAGGCCGAGCGTCCCACGCTCGTCCTGCGTGCGACGGAACGTTCCGTCTCGCTCCTCCCCGAGACACCCCCAGCATCTCCTCATTCCGCTCGACGGTTCACCAGCGAGCGAGCATGTCCTCCCGTTCGCCTGGCAGCTGGCCCGATGCCTGGCCGCAACAGTGACGCTGGCTCGCGTCGTACCGATACTCGAGCATCTCAGCTTCAGCGAGAGTGCTCCCGCCGTCTTTCTCCCCACGGCCACCGCTGCGCTCCTCGAACTCGAGCGCCAGCACGCCGAGCAGGATCTCCAACGCCTCGCTGCCACGGCACCAGCTGGTCTGCCGGTCACGGTGCTCGTCCGTCAAGGCGATGTGATCGCGGAACTCGCCGCACTCGCGACCGAGGTCGACCTCGTGGTCATGACGACGCATGGTCGAGCCGGACTTCCTGGCTGGCTAGCTGGGAGCGTGGCCGCCCGCCTCCTCGAGCGGGTCACCATTCCGATCCTCCTCGTGCCGATCGGCAGGCAAGAGACATCCACGATCTGACACAGAGAGCGAAGGACACCGCGCGCACGCTCGGTGGAGACGCGCCAGTGACCGCCTCCTGCCGAGGAGTACTCCTGCCTCGGCACGATCATTCATCGGAAGACGCTTCCGGGGAGACCAGGAAGAGATCACTGACCGTCATTTCGAAACCGGGGAGCACGTCACCGCCAGTTAGTTTCTCGTCCGGCCCGAGCTCGCGCGCCGTCCCGTCCGGCCAGTACACCGTCATCGTCCGGCTCTTCGGCCAGAGCACCCAGACCAGCCGCACCCCCGCCCCGAGATAATCCCGCACCCGCTCGTGCACCTCCTCCGCTCGGTCGTGCGGCGAGACGATCTCTACCGCCAAGTCCGGCGCCCCCGGCCAGAACCCTTCCGGGATCCCCGCCGCCGGTACCCGCTCCCGCCGCACCACCGATACGTCCGGAATCCGCACCGTGTCCGGATTCCGACGGAGAATGTAGCCGAGACCGTCCCCGAACACGAAACCGAGCCGCCGGCTCGTGACGAACTGGTGGAGCAGCAAGACGAGCCGCACGACGATCGCCGCATGGATTCCCCCAGCGCCCGGCATCTCCACCAGCTTCCCTTCGTGCAACTCGTACCGGACTCCCGGCTGTTCCGGGAGTTCGGCCAGCACTTCGGCTGTCAGGAGGCGAGCTCGCTCCTCGACCGCACTCATGCTCGTACCCTCTCAGTCGCGATCGACCATGCTCCGCCCCCGCTCTCTGCGGCTGGGGCATTTTCTCCCTGCCGCCGCCTCACCGCGCCCTGACCATCACCCGAACCCGCTTCCGACGACGACTCGAACCACCCGACTCGTTCCTGCATTGCTGCCCTGTTCCACTCGCGCGTCTACTGCTCGATATCGCCGCTCGCGGGATCCGGCCGGTCCTGCATCGCGCCGCGCAGATCATCTTCCATTTCCACGGCGAACAGATCGTGCACTCGGGCCGTGAAGCCAGGCAAGACGTCACCGCCAGTGAGTTGTTCGTCCGGCCCGAGCTCGCGCGCCGTCCCGTCCGGCCAGTACACCGTCACCGTCCGGCTCTTCGGCCAGAGCACCCAGACCAGCCGCACCCCCGCCCCGAGATAATCCCGCACCCGCTCGTGTACCTCCTCCGCTCGGTCGTGCGGCGAGACGATCTCTACCGCCAAGTCCGGCGCCCCCGGCCAGAACCCTTCCGGGATCCCCGCCGCCGGCACCCGGTCCCGCCGCACCACCGACACATCCGGTATCCGCACCGTGTCCGGATCACGACGGAGCACGAACGCTGCTCCGTCGCAGAACACCAGCCCCAGTCGCTTCTGACTCACGAACGCGAAGAGAAGCCGGTAGACCAGACCGACGATCAAGTTATGCAGAGCCCCAGCGCCCGGCATCTCCACCAGCTTCCCTTCGTCCAGCTCGTACCGAAGTCCCGGCTGTCCGGGGAGTCCCTCGAGATCCTCGGTTGTCAGGAGACGTTCCCGCTGCTCGATCGCCTGCATCGAGCCCACGCTCCACGGTGACGTTGACCGACGATGGGATTCGTACCGATTCATCCTGCCGCAAGTGAACGCGATCGTCTCGTTCCGCGCAAGTCGCTCGAACGATCGCACCGTGTGCAGGGGACAGTGCCTACCCCGTCAGCACCTTTGGCGCGCCCTACAGCGCCGCGTCGCTCGCTCGGACAGCACGAGGGCGCTCGTCCTCACCGCACCAGCGATCCGCCGAGACGCTCACGCGCGCATCATCATGCTCGCACTCTTCCCAGTGCGGTTCATGATCCTGCTGCTTCATCGCAAGGCCGCCCAACGGCATCGTCAGAGCAGCACGGCGCACCCGATTCTCATTCGGAACCGCCGGCTGCGGAGTATCCAGTGCGAACGCGTGAATCGCGACGCTGGTCAGCGGCGTGTTGTGCTCGCTCATCCATGACGCTGTTCCGGTCAGCGCAGGACCCCCGTCCCCGGCCCTGGTGGGCCAGGGAGGCCGGTGTGATACCGACCGGTGGCCGGTATCGGTCGCACCGGCGATGCAGCGCCGCATCATGGAGGGGTGAGGCGCTGCCTCGCCCGCCGCGCCTGCGGCGCGGTCATGCATCGTGCCCGACCGTCCGCACGGGGATCGGCAACCGCACTGCCGCGACCATCGGCTTGGGTCGACCGACCCTCCGGGCCGGAGGGTCAGGCACCGCCTGACCCCTACAGGACGGGGACGGTGGCGCCAACCCGTGCCGCACCAATGCCGCACCGGCGACACACCGCCCACCCCTTGTAGGGGCGAGGCGCTGCCTCGCCCACCGCGCCATGGGCACCGCTGATTCCCCTGGCGTGCATCGACTACGTCCACGATCCCACCGGCACCGTGACCATCGCCCCACGTCGGCATTCCCGGCCCTGACGGGCCGGCGGGTCAGGCACCGCCTGACCCCTTCCGAGCCGGGGCGTCCCACTGAACCGTGGCCGGGCGGCACCCGAACGGACGATCCGCCCAACGTTGCAGGGGCAACGCGCTGCGTCGCCCGCTGGGCCCTCGGCCCGGCATTCCCGTCCGCGCACGCTCCACGGTTATCGGACAGACTCCGGTGGCTGTTGCCTGGCCATGACGGGATGTGCCGGCCTACCTGGACCGGTTCGCCACGCACCGCTCGATCCCGACGAGGCGAGAGGCACTCAGCCGTTTCCCAGCACGGACAGGCATCACCGGTGGTGGACAACCCCGCTCGTCGAAGGGTTACTGTTCCTCGCCCTCTGTGCGACACGGACTGTCGGACAAAGCAGGCGGTACCCGAGGAGCTACCCACTCCTCAGTGCGGTCTCCGCCAGCTGGACAGCCTCGACCACCCCTTCCGCAATCCGACGCGGCCGTTCACCGATTCCCCGCCACTGCCCGCCCAGCCCTCGCGGATCGATCTCGAGGACCTTCGTTCCCTGCTCCACCGGTACACCATCCCGGGTGAGCCCGCGGATCAGCCCAGCGATCGGTGCCGCGATGCCCACCTCTTCACCGTTCGCCCCGACCAGGCGCGCCACCGGCTCTCCAGCCACGACCGATTCGCCGAGTTGCCGCTCCGTCCGCCAGAGACCGCTCATCGGCGCATAGACGTACCGCTCGCGCTGCACCCCAGCGATCGCCCGCGGCTCACCCGCGTGCGGCCGGTTCGCTCCCTCCCAACGAATCCGGCCCAGCTCCTCCCAGCTCGTCTCGATCGCCACGTCGACCTGCTCACCGGCGACGAAACCGGGCCCCAAGCCGACCGTGAGCCAAGCGCGCCCGCGCAGGTGCGGCTGCACCGCAGCATGCTTGCGCATCCGCGCATCCACGAGGACCCGAGGAGCGAGTTCCTCGACCGCCTCGAGCGGGTCTCGACGCACCAGGATCGGGATAGCACGTCTCTCCTCCCAGAGCGCCTCCACCTCTCCCTTCGTCTCGACCCGTCGGGCGACCACCCCCTCGAGGACCGCGTAGCCATCGAACACGGCATCGGCGAAAGCCATGCCGCGACGGGTAACCGTCGGCCACGGTTCACTGACGATCACGACCAGCGATCCCGCCGTCCACAACCGGTGCGCCACCGCTGAGGCCACATCGCCGATGCCGAGCATGACGCACCGCGTCAAGACAGCTGCCGCGCCCTCGGTAGCCTCTCCACCAGCAGGAAGATCAGCAGACTGACGAGCAGCAGCATGGCGGCTATTGCGACCGCCTCCCACAGATCCACCTCCATCGCTGTCCAGATCGCGAGCGACAAGGTCTGCGTCCGCCCGCGGAAGTTCCCCGCGAAGAGCAGCGTCGCCCCGAACTCCGAGACCGCTTTGGCCCAGCACAGCGTGAGCCCGCTGACGAGCGCGGGCAAGGCGAGCGGAAGGGTAACCGAGCGGAACGCTTGCAGCTGGCTGCACCCGTCCACCAGCGCGGCTTCTTCCAGGTTCGCTGGAACGCTGGCGAACCCTTCCAGTGCTGTCCGGATGTAGAAAGGGGTCGCCGTGAACAGTTGCGCGATCACCACTGCCAGCGTCGTGAACGGGATCTGGATCCCGAAGGGATCCAAGTACCGCCCGAGCAACCCCATGCGCCCGAACAACATGAGCAACGCTACGCCCACCACGATCGGCGGCAGCACGATCGGCAGACCGACCGCGACTTCGATCAGTCGACGGCCAGGAAAGGTCCAGCGCGCCAGGATCCAGGCGACCGGTGTCCCGAAGAGGAGCGCCAGGCCAACCGTCGCCAGACTGGTCAAGAGCGTGAGGCGGAGGGCATCGAGAAAGAACGGGTCGCGCGCGTACCGAACCACGTCGTCGATACCGAGCGCGCGGACGAGCAGTGCGACGAGCGGCGCGATCAAGAAGCCGAGCGAGACAACGACCGGGACCAGGAGAAAGAGACGACCCGGATTCACCCAGGCTAGCGCACCACGCCGCACTACGCCTCCACTCAACCGGACTGTCTCCACGACCCGCGTCATCCGCAACTCCCTGGCTCGCTCAGGTTTCTGCTTACCGGCTCGAAACCGTACTGGGCGAGGAGCTGTTGGCCGGTTTCCGAACGAACGAGCGCGATAAACTCATCCGCCAGCGCTGGCTGCTGGCTCGCCGCTGCCACGGCGATCGGATAACAGGCGATCACGTTCAGCTCGCTCGGGATCTCGAGAGCCCGGACGCTGGGGCCAGCAGCCTCGATGTCGGTGACGTAGACGATACCGACATCTGCCTCGCCGAGCGCGACTTTGGCCAAGACCTGCTTGACGTTCACTTCCTGCGACACGACATTGGCGAGCACCCGCTGGGCGAAGTCCGGACCATAGTCCGGTCGCTGGCTGGCACGAGTCAGCATTGTCCGAGCATACCGCCCGGCCGGGACATTCTCGTGCGCAAGGACCACCTTCACACCGGGGCGCGCCAGGTCTGCCAAACGCTCGATCCCAGCCGGGTTGCTCGCTGGTACGACGAGAGCGAGCCAGTTCCGAGCGAAGACGACCGGCTCGCCGCGAATCAGACCAGCCGCCTGGGCGCGCCGCATATTGTCGGAATCAGCGAAAGCCGCGACATCGGCGAGAGCACCCTGCTCCAGCTGCGCGACCAGCTGTGCCGAGCCTGCGAAGTTGAAGGAGACCGCGACCGACGGGTGGCGAGACCGGAACGCTTCTCCGAGCTGCTCGAAGGGCCCCAGCAACGACGAGGCCGCGAAGACGACCAACTGGGCGTTCTCGCCTTCCGTCGAACGCATGGTACTCGGCGCGCGTTCCGCTGCAGGGGTCGACCGGCCTCCGCAGCTCACCAGGCTGGCGAGAACGAGAACGAGCAACAACGCCCGTCGTGCACTCCACCGCTCGAACCGCACTGCTCCTCCTTCGCCGGTAAGCCGTCAGCGCTGACCGAACGTGGCGACGATCGTGCCGCTCTCCTGCACGGCGTAGCCGCTCGCCTCCAGCTCGCGCCGCACCGGACGCGAGGTCAGAAGCTCGAGGAGATCGCGCACCGGTGACCAATCGAGAACGCTCAGGGGGACGACGAGGTCGTAGCGTTCCTCGAGCAACGGCACGAAATCCAGTCCGTGCGCCCGCGTGACCGGGTACACGATTGGCCCAGCATCAGCCAGCCCGTTCGCCACTGCTTCCGCCACTGCCCGGTGCCCAGCAAGCTCACGCTCGTAGCCACGCAGCATGGCAGGCTCGATCGCTTCCTGGGCCAGGAAGCGATCGAGCACGATACGGCTGCCGGAACCCGGCTCCCGGTTCACGATCGATACGCCCGGCTTGACGAGATCGCCGACCGAGCGAATACGTTTCGGGTTACCTGGGGCTAACCCCAGGCCTTCCACCCAGCGGGACAGCGTGACGACCGCGACTGGCCGGCCGACGAGTTGATGCCGTACTTCCGAAAGATTGAATTCGCCGGTATCCGGATCCCAGAGATGCGTGCCCGCAATGTGCACCCACCCTCGTGCCAGGGCCTGGAGCGCCGTCCGACTCCCGAGCGGCACCCAGACGACGCGGAGATCCCGATGCCAGCGCTTGAGGTGAGCAGCCAGCATCGCCAGCGCCGGGTCGCAGCCAGCCAGGACGAGGCTCCGTTCCAGCGTCGCTGGATCGACGAGCGGCTCCACCGTGACGCGCTCACCCGCACGCTCTCGAATCATTCCTTCGGCCTCACCGGTATCGTCCCGGACCGGCCAGGCGACGAACGTCTCGCCGACACGCCCCAGGCGCACGCGCGAGGGGATCGGTACTGTCCAGCGCTCACTGAGCGCCAGCTGTGCCTCGAGCAGCGGCGGTTCCGCGAAGCTGAAAAGCTCTTCGACCGCACAGCCGAGTGCGCGAGCCAGCCGCAGCGCGACCGCCACACTCGGCGTCAGCCGACCCGCCTCGATCGCCACCAGCGTCTGCCGACTGATCCCCGCTCGCTCCGCCAACTGTTGCTGGCTGAGTCCACAGGACCGTCGTCGCTCGCGGACACGGACGATCAGTTGTGTCCCCATACGAACCCCCAGTGCTTTCTCCAGGATAGTAAATGATCTTCGACTCCCTGTCAACGATGGACGACAGCACGACACGCGTCCTTCTCCTGCCAGCGCCACCCGACCAGGCACCACCTGCACTGCCGCAGCGGACGCGACGCCCCCGATCCCTCGCGGCCAGCGCGGGCAGTGGTCTACCGCCATTCGGCGAGTCGGGTATCGTTCTGCGATCGTGCACCGGTCGTCGGCGACGGCGTGCCCGGTGAGCGAGCCAGCTCGCTCCTGCTCGACCTCTTTTCGTGGACCGTTGCCGCTGGACGAGACCCGGACCGGTCGCAGCGAGCGCTCCGCCGCACGGAGCAGGAACGCTGGTACACGACCGTCTCCATGCGCCCCAACACGCTGGCCATCGTCCTAGTCGCCGACCAACTGGTTCGTCGTCCGCTCTTGTCGCCCGCCAGCGCCCGATACAAACCACCGCCAGGCTCTTCGGTTCGACCCTCGCACTATCAGCTGCCTGCCTGGTGCTACGCCCAGCGTCCCATGTCCTGGCCGGAGCGCTCGGCGATCGTCAGTCCCCAGAGATCCCTTGGACGTTCGCGGTCGCCCTCGCTGCCCGCGTCCTCCTCGTGCCAGGGTTGAACGGTTCCGTCGTCTCCGGGATACATCCTGCGGGTGCTCACCCAGCGCTCGACCGGGCACCCATCCTTTTCGACGCAACGCGCTCGTTCGCCTTGGACCGTCTCGCGACCGACTCAGCCTCGATGCTGTCTCTCGCACGACAGCCCTCCCCCATCGCTCTCTGCTCCGGCACCGGATCGACGACCAAGACCGCTCCGTCGTCGCTTGGAACGACCTCGGGCTCGATCTCCTGGTCCCCAGGCTCTTCGGCAGGCGATCTGCCGCATCCGCGACAACCATTCCGGCTCACTTGCGCCGTCGCCGCTCCTGTCGCTACACTTCAGGACGAAATTCATTCTCGGCGAACCAGCGTGTTTCCAGCGTCGGCTCATCAGAGCAGTCACGAGAAGAGCGGAAGCGGATGCCGCTCAGTTCGAGACACGGCAAGCGGGGGAGTCCGACCGCGAGCCACTCAGCAACGATCTTCCCATTCCCCGCCGTACCAACTCTGTGGCATGACCGCGATCAGCGCTGTCCTGGCGCAGCCGATCCAACCGGGGCATCGAGCAGAGAACGAGGGAGCATACTCTCCCGCAACCACGCCAACACAACCCAGCATGCTCCCGACCTCCTGGCGAGTCGATCCACCGACCGAATTCCCGCTGACGCGCTGGACTCTCCACTCCGCCATCTGAGCACGGACCACGCGAGTCCGATCGAGAACGCATCGGGTAAAGAGAAAGGAGCACGTGGATCATGGTCGAAGAACGGTGGCTCGCGGGAATGGTTGCCCTCGTCACTGGAGCGGGACGCGGCGAGGACGGCGGCGGCGGAGCTGGGATCGCCCGCCAACTCGCCCGGCGCGGTGCCCGCATCGCCGTGAACGACCTTTCGGAAGAATTCGCCAGGGCTACTGTCGAGCAGATTCGCCAGCTTGGTCGCGAGGCGATCGCTGTCGTCGGCGATGTCTCCGACCTGAACGACGCCGATCGGATGGTCGATGAAGTCGTCCGCCATTTCGGTCGGATCGACATTCTGGTCAACAACGCGGCGATCAGTGGTCTCATCCCAGCGGTCGAGCGCCTCCCCAACGAGATCTGGCACCACCAGCTCGCCGTCGACCTCGATGGCCCCTTCTCCATGAGTCGTGCTGCGCTCCGTTACATGATTCCCCAGCGCTTCGGCCGCATCGTCAACATTTCCTCCTTCGCCGCTGTCCGTACCGGCTTCGTCGGCGGCGTCACCTACACCACCGCGAAGACGGGGCTGCTCGGCCTCACCCGGCAGATGGCCTCCGAGGTCGCCCAGTATGGCGTCACAGTCAACGCGCTGATGCCGACCGGTCTCCTCAACCCGCGCGTGTTGCGTCTGCGCCCCGACTGGGTCCAAGGTGAAGGCCCGCATCGCGCGATCCACCCCGAGGAGGAACTGGGCTGAATCGTCGCCTATCTGTGCCACCCCAACATGACGGCGATTTCCGGTGCGGCGATCCCGGTCGATCGCGGTGTCTCCAACGGCATCGGCGACTTCGCTGAACTGAAGCGACGGAGCGGAAAGGATACCGGAGACTGACGTGTCGTCCAGCAGTGGGCACGACGAACTCTCACGGGAAAGGAGCCGATCGTGATGATGATGTTCGGACAACTGTGCGATCTCAGCGGGCTCGTCGCATTGGTGACCGGTGCCGGCGGAGGGGAACGTGGGGGGCTCGGCGCAGCGATCGCACGAGTCCTGGCACAAGCTAACGCTCAGGTGGCAGTGAACGATCTCGCACTGGAAGACGCGCAAGCGACGGCCAGCATGATCCGCGCCCTCGGCCTGGTTGCCGAAGCGCTGCCAGCCGATGTCGCCGATCCGGAGCAGGCCGACCAGCTCGTCGCCCACGTCATCGAACGGTTCGGTAAGATCGATATCCTCGTCAACAAAGCCGAGTATCATTCCCGTGCCTATCGTCCCGACGAAATCCCGACCGAAGAGTGGCAGCGGAGCGTCGCCGTCAACGTCCACGCTCCCCTCTACCTCAGCCGAGCGGCTGTCCGCGACATGCGTCGGCGCAAGTTCGGGCGCATCATCAACGTGTCCAACATCGCTGCCATTCGCGCCAGTGTCCTGCACGGGACGCCGTATGTGGCCACCAAGGAAGCGCTCTACGGCTTCACCCGCCACCTGGCCACCGAGGTCGCGCAACACGGCATCACGGTCAACGCCATTCCGCCCGGCTTCGTCCTCACCCCCCAAGCTGGCAGCTCTCTGGCCAGACGAGCGGATCGCCAGGCTGGCCCCGACTATCCCCGCGCTGCGTGCTGGAACTCCGGAGGAAATTGCGAGTCTCGTGGTCTACCTGGCCAGTCCGGAGGCTGGTTACCTCACTAGTGCCGCGATCCCGATCGATGGGGCCGTCTCCATCGGTCCGGGCGGTCGCATGGATCCGGACAACTGCTTCGTTTGACGGGTGTCGGAACCTCTCGGCGGTCGAACGTGCCAGCCCGCCAGGAGGAACGAGCGGGAGCCGGCGCGGTATCCTCCGCGCCGGCTGTTCTACTCAGGTGACCTCGACGATCCGCATCATCCCGGTTTCCTGATGGTAGAGGTGATGGCAGTGGAACGCCCACCGACCCGGGTTCTCCGCGATCCAGTCCAACACTACTTCCCGCATCGGATCGACGAGCACGGTATCCCGCACTGGGGCCGTCGCGCTCTCGCCCACGCGGAAGAAGTGACCGTGCAGGTGCATGGGATGCGGCATCGTGGTCATGTTCTGCAACCGGAAGCGTACCCGCTGGCCTCGCCGCACCCGGATCGGCTCCGCAGCAGGATAGGCTTGCCCATCGCTCGTCCAGACATACTGACCCATCCCGCCACCGAGCACGATCGGCCGCTCGACATCGGGAACGAACTGCGTCCCCGCCGAGCGCGCCCGACAGCGCAGCCCGTGCACGAGCTCCCCCGACAATTCCCGCGGTCGCGTCACCCTCGCCGGCACTTGGCCGCTCGCCCCCTCGTAGCGCAGTACCGCCTGCGCTGCACGATCCGTCCCTTCGGCCCAAGCCACGAGCGGCCAGATGCCAGGATTGTCCAAGGGGACGAGGAGATCGTACCGCTCACCCATTCCGATCCGCAGCGCGTCCCCTTCGAGCGGCTCGATCGGCTGTCCATCGGCCTGCACGACGGTAAAGCGATGTCCAGCGAGCGCGACGCGGAAGATGGTCGCTGATGCCGCGTTGACGAGCCGCAGCCGGAGGAGATCCCCGCGCTTGCCGACGAACTCGAAGGGATGCTCCAGTGGACGCCCATTGACCACGTACAACGGATAGACGAGATCCGGTTCGACCTCGGGCGGCTCACCGCTCGTTCCGGTCATACCGGGCATCGTTCCCATGCCAGGCATGCTTCCGCCCGGCATCGCCCCATGTCCCATGCCGTGTCCACCGTGGCCAGCACCGACCAGCTGCCGCAGCACTTCCTCCGGTGTCCCGGCGATCCCATTCAGCCAGTCGTCGAGCACCAGCACCACCTCGCGGTCATAGGCTAGTTCCTCGTGCCCTGGCTCGACGATGAGTGCACCCACCAACCCCCGATCGAGCTGGACACCAACATGGGTGTGGTAAAAGTACGTGCCAGCCACCGGCACAGGGAACTCGTAGAGGTAGCGCTCTCCAGGCGGAACCGCTGGCTGCGTGACCTCCGGCACCCCGTCCATCGCATTGGGGACCGGGATACCGTGCCAGTGGATCGTCGTCGGCTCAGGGAGCCGGTTCTCCAGCAGGACGCGCAGCGTCTCGCCCTCCCGAACACGCAGCTCCGGACCCGGAACCTGACCTCCATCGGTGAACGTGCGCACCCGCCGACCAGCGAGTTCGATTTCCGCCTCCACCGCCTCGATGGTGTACTCCCGGATCGGACCGGCTGCTGATCCGCCTGATCGAGTCGGCAGCACCGTGACCGTCGGCTCCGCAGCCGGTTGCGGACTCGGGGTGGGTGCGACCGGTCGCCGACTGCAGGCCACCGCCAGGAGCACGCTCCCAGTCATCACCGGAAACAGGCCACGGCGGGTCCAGCGCCGGGCCAGCAATAATGGAGCAAAGCGCATCATCGTTTGGGCTCCTCCCGCTCGATCGAACCACGCCGAATGGAGACCGTTACGGCCGTCCGTGACTCCTCGGCGGGAGGATCAATTGCGGAGGCAGCAGGAAGCGAACAGTGACGGGGCGTTCGGGAACGGGTCCGGCGCGCGCGGTCGGACGCACAGAACGGGTTCGCGGGTGCCGAGCGCAAAGAGACGCACCGCGAGAACACGTCTCCACAGCCAAGCGAGCAGGACGCCGGCCACTGGGCACCACAGAACCAGGACCGTCATCCCTTCCATCGGGAACGCAAGCTCGTGCGGAGACGCGTGCCAGCGTGCTTCCACAGGCGCATGGTTCCCGTGCGCCAGGAGATGCCGTTGCGCATCATGGGCCGGTACCGACTGGGCCACCAGCCAGCAGGTCACGAGACTCCAGCCGAGTGCACCGGCCACGAGTATCGACCAGGCCCGCGATCGTCGGAGGCGCTCGCTCACTCGGGTCTCCCTGCCGGGACATCCGCGACCAGCCAGCCGCGGGCTCCTCCGGCACGATGATACCCACGCTCGAACCGGCACGGGAATGCGGGCCCCCGACGACGTGCGTGCAACCCGGCCCCGCTCTTCCGACGCGCCTTCCTCCGACGCGTATCCATCGAGCCGTCCGGAACGTGAACGTGGTCGATCTAAGCCGCGTGGGTGTGCCGCGCCTGCAGCGCGCCGGGCACGGCGGCGCCTCGCCCCTACACAGCGTGGGCGACGCCGCCCGGTGCAATGCATGTCGGCCGCGGCAGGAGGTCCCTATCCCCCTGTAGGGGTCGGGCGTTGCCCGACCCGCCGGCTCAGAGGGCCGGCAATCCTATGGCGGGGCGATGCCGATTCTGCCGTCCGGATCGCGGATGCGGCCGATACACGCCGCCTGGGTGTGCCGCGCCGAAAGGCGCAGCGGGCGACGCACGGGTCGCCCCGACATGTTCGCGCAACACATCCTCGGTCGGGCATTTGTGAGCCACGCTCGGGCGGTACCACGGCACCGTAGGGGTCGGGCGTGCCCGAGCCGCCAGCCCACCAGGGCCAGTCATCCTCATAGTGGCGCGAAGACGATCGACTCCACCCGAGGTGGGAGAACGCCTCACTCGTCAGCACGCCACAGCGCCGATCGAGCGACACGCCAGGTCGATGACCCGGGTCACTGGCCGCCCCCCCCCCGCATACCCACCCATCTCGCACGAATGGCTGCGACCTGGGAAACGCTCGCACTCTTCCTCCCACACGCACGAAACACCGCGTGGCGTCACCGACCAGGCTCGATCCCTCGTGACCGGGCCCCCAACTCGAGTGATCGAGGCCTCAGCGTGCCCGCGGAGTACTCTCGCTATTCGAGCACGCTCGTTCCCCGCCATCTGGTTTCCGGTAGAGTCCCTCCTTGACAGGCAGACTGCTCAGGCCGAAAATGAGGGCGAGACGCCCTCTCTTCGGTGCGCTGGTTCACGCTCGCACCGACAGGCTTGCGCAGCAAGAAGCCGACCCGCACGGCAGGAGGACCTGCTGAGGGGGTGGACGATGGACGAGGAGCCGCGCCTGACCGAACCTGCTCCGCCCGACCGACCGCTCGTCTACTCGGGCGAGCCAGCCGGCGACAGTAGCGGCTTTCCCTGGCGGTGGGTCCTGATCGGCTGTGGCGGTGCACTCCTCCTGGCCTGCGTCTGCCTGGTCGCCGCCCTCGGAACTTACGCGTTCCTCTGGGTCACCCGTGCGACACCGACGCCCCAGATGGCCGCGACCACGCCCGCTGCTCGGCCAGCCCGCACCGCGACGGTCGGATCCGGCTCGCTCACCCCGGCAACTGCGGTCCAGCCCGCGCCGCGGGGCATGCCGTCCCCCAGCACCGGTCAGTCGAGCGGTGGGCTACCTGCTGGTTGGCAGTGGTTCGACGACCCCTCCGGCCAGGTGCGCCTAGCGGCTCCCGGTGGCTGGAACTACTTTTATGAAGAAAAGATCTGTTGCAACGTCACGCTCGTGACGTTCGATCCCGGGCAACTGCCGAGCGGCCGGATCGCCTGGGCTCCGCCCGGATCGGGTGCCGCACACGAGGTACCGGCCGGGGAAATGGTCGTCGATCTCTTCATCGTCGCGCCCCCCTACGCCGACCAGCCACCCGACTTCGGTCGCCCGCCCGATGGTGAAGACATCGTCGGCGGGCGCTACCACGCGCAGCTCTACTTCAGCGCCCTCTATACCGACTGGCCCAGCGGGCAGGTCATCACCTACCTCTACCAGGACGACCGGGGTCGGCAGTGGTGCCTGATCGCCTATTTCGGCACGCCGTTCGAGCAAGATACGGAGCACTTGGCCATGCTCGGCCAGATCGTTGCCAGCATCCAGCACCCGAGCTGAGCGAGGAGAGCACGCCATGGAGCGTCGCCGTTCCCCAGTACAGTTGATCGGCTTCGGTTGCCTCGGCCTCCTGATCCTCGTCCTCGCGGTGGCCGGCGGAGGTCTCATCGGCTATCTCGCCTTTCAGTACGGTCTCCTCAGCACCGCGACACCGACCCCGCAACGTGCGCAGGGACAGATCATCACCCCGCCAGCAGACAGCTCGGCGAGCACGCCGACCATGCAGGCCGCTCCGCGCGAGACACCCACCGCCGCACCGGTCGCGCCGCGGACCGTGACGCCCACTCCGCAGCCGGAACCCACACCGGGCCCAGTCGTCATCCCGGACTGGCCGACCTACGAGGACCCGGGTTACATCCGCTTCCAGCATCCACCGCACTGGCTCGTCATCACCACACCGGAGGCTCCAGAATACAATCTCCGCTCCTGTCACTGCTACTGGATCCTGATGAGCGAACTGATGGTCCAGAATGGTCCGAGCCCCGAGGTGGTCGCTGACTGGTTCAACACGAAGAGCCTCGACGGTATCCCACCTGGCGGGATCTGGATGGAGATCCTGCGCCTCGACTCCGAGTACGCGCCGCACCCTGACTTCCTCGACGGCACGCCTCAGGGCTCGCTCGTCATCGGCAACCAGTACGAGGCCGAGGTCTACCAGCTCGACCCAAATGGTCGCATCCGCGCCTATCACTATCGGGACGGCCAGGGGCGTCCCTGGGTGATCGTTGTCCGCGCACCGGACGGCTTCGACCGCGCCAACCCACAAGTCCAACGCTTGACCGGCGTGCTCGCGACGATCGACCACCGTTGAGGCGCGGAATACGCGACGCCTCCCGGGTCGAGCACCCCGGCGCCCCTGAGAGACCGGCGACTGCGGTGTTGCCCCGGGCCTACCACGCCGCTTGACCGCGCTCGCTCGGCAGTCTCGTCCAGCGGTGGCGTGCTACGAAGATGTGCCGCGCCCCGTGGCGCGGCGGGCGAGGCAACGCCTCGCCCCTACATGGTGGGGCGGCGCATCCCCAGTGGGGCACGTGTGCGCCACGGTACGGCGCCACTACCCCCGTTGGTAGGGATCAACGGGTGCCCAACCCGCCCGCCCGTTAGGGCCAGGAATGCTGTCGTGGAGCGATGGTCACGGTACCGGTGCGGACGTGGACGTGGTCGATGGACGCTGCGGGAATCTGCCGCACCGCAGGCGCGGCGGGCAAGGCAACGCCTCGCCCCTACATGGGGTGGGTGGTGGATCAGCGGTGGACCCTCGACCTGCCTCGGTGGGGGGTACAGCCCCTTTGTGTAGGGGTCAGGCGCATGCGCGCGGGTGGCTGTGGATCAGCGTATTCGTGCAGCCCCCATGTGTAGGGGTCAGGCGGTGCCTGACTCGCCGGCCCGGAGTGCCGGCAACCCGACGGTGCGCCGATCGTCCCGGTACCAGCGAAATCGTGCACGTGGTCGATACACGCCACGGCAATCTGCCGCGCCGCTGGCGCCGCGGGCGAGGCAACGCCTCGCCCCTACATGGGGTGGGTGGCGGATCAGCGGTGGACCCTCGACCTGCCTCGGTGGGGCGGTGCAGCCCCCTTGTGTAGGGGTCAGGCGCTGCCTGACCCGCCGGCCCGGAGGGCCGGCAACCCGACGGTGCGCCGATCGTCCCGGTACCGGCGAAACCGTGTACGTGGTCGATACACGCCACGGCAATCTGCCGCGCGCCGGTCGGCGCGGTGGGCGAGGCAGCGCCTCGCCCCTACATGGGGTGGGTGGCGGATCAGCGGTGGACCCTCGACCTGCCTCGGTGGGGGGTACAGCTCCTTTGTGTAGGGGTCAGGCGCATGCGCGCGGGTGGCTGTGGATCAGCGTATTCGTGCAGCCCCCATGTGTAGGGGTCAGGCGGTGCCTGACCCGCCGGCCCGCCAGGGCCGGCAATCCCACGCCGATGGCTGCCGCCGTGCCATTGCCGATCACCGTGCAGGCGGTCGGCATCGAACGCCCGGGGCTGAAGCCCCGGGCTGAATCCGCAAGCCCCCTGAAGCGGGCTGGGACGGGCGCAGCGGGTGCAGCCAATCCGCCGACGGGAGAGCGCCGTCTCGATCAGCCGGCTTCAGCCGGCTTGAGGATTGAGCCCGGCCGTTTTCACCCCACGCAGTCGGCGCCCGCGTGGGGGCCCGGGAAGGCGGCCGGGCGAACGATGATGGGGCGGCGGTGCTGCCCACCGATCCGCCTTGCGTGATGGGTGCCGACCGCTGTGCCGCGCCCCGTGGCGCCGCGGGCGAGGCAACGCCTCGCCCCTACACCGATGGGCCAGCACGTCGCCGGTGCGACCGATACCTGCCACCGTGGGGGCGTTTCCCCCGTCCTGTCGGGGTCAGGCGGTGCCTGACCCCCCGGCCCGCTACGGCCGGCAAAACCGACCGCGGTCGGTCTGGTTACCGTGGTCGCGTGATCCACACGGGGACGTTCGCCGGCGTCCATGTGGCCACGCTGCCCGGAGCGGCGCCTGTCGACGGCAGCAGGGCATCCCTCGCCCCACGCGCGCATCAGCCAGTACCGACAGCTTCCCCGTGCAGACTGCTGACCGCCTCGCCGCTCGGGGAGCCGCGCCGGCTCAGCGGGTAGCCACCGCTGGCCGCCCCGGCTCGGCGCGCACGACCAGCCGCCGCTCGTACCGACCATCGGGGATACACGTGAGAAGCGTCAGGGTCTCCCGGTCCGTCTGCCGCAGCACCGCGCGCTCGCTCTGCGCGACCGTCTGCACGTCCACCACCCGGTAGACGAAGGTTCCCGCTGCACTCCAGACCGTGATCTCGTCACCGGGACGGATGTCCAGCAAGCGCCAAAAGACACCGGGACCCCGTTCGGTATCGACGTGTCCCGTGATCGCGATGTTGCCCGGCTCGCCCGGATTGGCCGTCCCCACCAGGTGCGCAGCCGCATCGGTTGGCACGGGCCAGTACCAGCCCCGCTCGTCCACGACCGAGGCCACCTCGACCACCGTCACTGTGATCCCCAGCCGCGCGATCTCGAGCGCCGTCGCCGGCGGCATGCGGTACCGGAACAGTGTTCGCAAGACTCCCTCGCTCGCCTGCCCGCGACGCTCGGCCCGCGCCACCGGTGTCGGCTTGGCGACCTTGGCGTCACGCGGGACGACCGTCGGAGTCGGCTGAGCCAGCTCGGCAGTTCGCGTCCGCTGGATCTCCACCCGGACGCAGGAGACCCCGAGGAGGAGTCCCAGCACGACGATCGCGATCGAGACCGAGCCAGACCGGACGCGCATCGCTCATGCCTCGCGATCGACCAACTCGCCTTCACCGGCCATGCCGAGCGCCCGCCGGTACCCGCGAGCCGCCGCATCGTTCCGTTCCACTGCCTGCTGCGCCTCCCGCGTCGCCTGGAGCGCCGTCTCCACCCTCCCGACGAGTTCTCGATCCAGCACCTGCATCTCCTCGAGCAGCCCCGCGATCGCCTCGCGGCTGGCCGCGCTCAGGCGCGTCGGGTCGACCGCCTGGAGTTGCTGCACGAGCGTCCCGCGTTCCTCCAGGAGGGCTAGCGCCTCGTCCCACTTCCCAGCCCGCGCCGCCTCCAGCTGGGCGACGGTCAGATCGCGCAGGCGGGCCGCGAGTTCCAGCACGCTCGCCTCGTCCACATCCCCGCTCCCCTCAGGCGCTGGCGGCCAATGGGACCGCGGGCCGAGTCACGCGCTCTCGTGCCGCCACCTCCTCCCAGGCCTCGAGCAGGCTGGAGAGGAACGCTCGCACCTCAGCCACGATAGCCGGGTCCTTGCGCACATTCGCCTCGACCAGTCGCCGCTGGAGATAGTCGTAGATCGCCAGGAGCTGCTGGGCCAGCTCGCCCGCCTCCAGGTTCAGGCTGGCCATGAGTTCAGCCACGATCTCCTGGGCGAAGACCAGGCGCGCGTGCGCGCGTGGAACGTCCCGGCTGTGGATCGCCTCCTCGGCCTCGTCGAGCACCTGGATGGCCCGTCGGTAGAGCAGTACCATCAGCTCGGCCACCGAGGCCGTCTCCACCGTCACCTGCCGGTACCGCTGGTAAGGATTCGCCGGCATGACGCACCTTCCCCTTCCCGCCCATCACGAACTCAGCATCTTGATGATCTGACCCTGGAGTTGTGTCCCCTGCGCCTGGATCTCCGCCAGCATGCGCTCCAACGTCGCGAACTGCCGCACCAACTGCGCTTTGCGATCGTCCAGCCGTTGTTGATACCGATCGATCTGCTGATCGATGCCGCGCAGCTGCTGCTCGAAGGCGTCGCCGCGTGCCCGCACCAGCCCATCGCGTCCGAGGATGCCGTTCAGGTAGCGGCCGAGTTGCGTCAGTACTCCTTCCTGTTGTGTCACCGTGATCTCGCTCGTCGCGCCGGTGAGGGTACTGGCCGCGCTCAAGACCAGCCCGGGGATCAAGGTCGCATTCGTCCCGCCAGCCGCGATGGTGCCCGTCGCACTCCAAAGCAGTTGGTTCGCCGTATCGTAGAAAGAGGCCGTCAGGTTACCTGCGCCATCGGAACCGATGACGTACCGGCCACTGGCTGGTGGGCGCGGCGTTCCCGAGACGCGCGCGATATCACCCGGCGTCGTCAGCGTCGCCCGGCTCGTCGCGCCGAGCAGCTCGAACACGGCGTCTGGATTCTCGCGCAAGGCGGCCCGGAGCTTGTTTTCGTCCACCTGGAGCTGGTTAGTCGTTCCCACAACCGATCCGACCGCGCCGAAGCTGATCCCGATATCGGCCAGCGTGCGGTAGCGTCCACCAGCGTTGATCGCCGGGCTCGTCACCAGCCGGCGCAATGTCGACTCGACCGTCCGTACCGCGCTGTCGCCCATGAGCGTGCCGGCGGTCTTGGTCGTCGCGTCGTAGGCAGTCTTGTCAGCGATGAAGCTCAACACGCTATTGAACTGATCGACGAACTTGCGGACAGCAGCGATAGCTGACTCGCTGTCCGGCTCGACCGTGAAGGTGTAGGGACTGGTGGTCGTGCGGGTGAGCGTCAAGGTGACGCCCGGAATCGCGTCGCTGATCGTGTTGCTGGTGCTGTACTGCCAGGTCGTGCCGCCATCCAGGCTGTAGACGGCATTCTGCCCGAGCTGGAGCTGACCGCTGGTCAGCCCGAGCGCCGTGGCCAGGTTCCCCGTGTCGCTGACAGTGATCGCCAGGCTCCCCGTCGTCTTGGCCGTCAGGACGATGCGGTCGCTCGTACTGTCGTAGCTCGCAGTGACACCGGCATTGGAGGCATTGATCCGGTTGAGGATCGTGCTCAGCGAGTCGGTCGCCGTATCGTACGCGATCGCCACGCCATTGATCGTGAGCGTCCCCGAACCACTCGCCGGCGTCGCCAGCATCGCCTGGCTCAAGGGAACCGTCGTCTTGACGGCGGTCAAACTGCGCGTCCCGACGACGGTATCACCGCTGCGTGGTGCCCCGGCAAGCGACGTGACCGAGAGGAAGTTGGAGCTGTCACCGATCATCCCGACCTGGAGCGGTCCGCCCGGGGTATCGGCCGTGAGCGCGAGGCGCGTCCGGCCGTCCACCGTGACCAGGCTGGCGGTGACTCCGGCGCCACTCGCATTGATCCGTGCGATTACGTCGTTCAGGGTGTCGCTGGTGGGATCGACGGTGATCGCTACGCCATTGATGGTGAAGGTACCAGCCGTGATGCTGGAGCGGAAGTTCACGTCGGCCAGCGGCGCAGTGGGATCGATGTCCGCACCGAACGCACTGCCGCTGCGCAGCGTCGTCGCGGTCGCCAGCTGCTGGATCTGGATCGAGTACGTGCCGGCGACCGCGCCGGGGCGGGCGCTCGCCGTGAAGGGTGCGTTCCCGTCGCTCGGCCGTACGGCAAAGCCGACGATGGTACCGCGCTGCGTCAGCGTGCCGAGCGCGCTCGCCAGGTTCTGCAGGCGGGTCCCCAGGTCTTTCCAGGCATCCCGCTGCTTCTGGATGTCCTGCTTGCGCTGGTTGAGCCGCGTGATCGGCTGCTGCTCCAGCTGCAGGAGCTTGGAAATGATGTCTTTGGTGTTCAAGCCGGAAGCCAAGCCATCGAAGGTAATACTCATCGCCTGCACCTTCCCAGCGTGCCGGGGCTCAGCGCGTTCCCCGACTCACTCCGTTCGCTGCTGCTCCGCGAGCTCCTGGAGGAACTCCTTGAGGCCACCGGGTGGGATCTCCCGGATCACTTCCTGCGTCTCCCGATCGATCAGCTGGATGACCCAATTCCCGATACCGGGCCGCACGTAATAGCGCAAATACACGTCCCGCGGCATCTTGCGTACCAACTGCGGATCCAGCGAGAGATCCACGCGGTGCGCAGGAAGGAGATCGCGCCGTTCCTCACCCTGAGCGGCCCGCCCTGCAGCCGGGCTGCTCGCCTCCACCGGTTTGACCGGCTGGAGTGGGGTCGCCTCCTCGACTGCGCCCGGCTCGTTCGGACCGACTGGTGGTATCGGAAGGATCGGTGGGTTCATCGCGCTCCCTCGCGACGTCTCATCGGCGTTCCGTCCGCCTATCCTGTCAGAGATGATCGGCAAAACTGGCGAGGAACTTGAGAGGGAGCATCGTCGCTGTCGCCCCGGAGCGCTGCCGACCCGGACGCTGGCAGCGCTGCCCCAGCCAGCCGGGAGCGGCGCCTGCTTCCTCCAACAGCAGGGTAGGCTCGTCAGCCGGGCAGCCTCCTGCGCACGCGCTCACGCTACACGGGCGACGGTTCTCTTTCTCCCTGATATCGCAGCCCGCTGGGGAAATCCCTCGGCACTCGCGGGGCCGGCGCGACCGCTCCGGGCGCAAACCGGTGGGCGACCGTCCCTAGCGGACGAGATCCAGGATCGAACTCCGGATGGAAGAGGAGCCATCACTGACCAGTGAACCTTCACTGCGCAAGCGGAAACGGCTGAGCAGCCCGCGCAGCGTCCTGGCGACCTGCTGCAAGACCGTGGCCGTCTGCGCCATCTCCTCGATGCGATTCCGCGCCGTGCCGACCGAACTCGCCATCGTCTCCGCCAGGGCTGCATTCTGCTGCGCGACGTCAGCGATCCGACGCATCGCACCCCGAATATCGTGGACCTGTGCGCCCAGCTGCACTGCCTGACGCTGGTTCTCATCGGCCAGCTGCGCGGTGCGCTCGAGTGTCTGCCGCACCGACTGCAGCTGCTGGCGCAGCGCCTCCAGCTCGGCCAGCAGCCGCGCATTCGCCTCCGCGATCTCCACCGCTGCCGTCCGAATCTCGCCGAAGAACCCGACCACACGCTCGGTCTCGTGCACCACGACCGTAACGACAGCATCCCCCTCTTCCAGGGCACACGCTGCCTCCTCGACGGTCGCCACGATCCGCTCCACGATCTCGGTCACCCGCCTGGCCGCCTCTCCAGAGGAGGCCGCCAGCTTCTGCACCTCTTCGGCCACGACCGCGAACCCTTTCCCGGCCTCCCCGGCTCGAGCTGCCTCGATCGCCGCATTCAGTGCCACGAACGTCGTCTGACGGGCCAGCCCCTGGATCACCTCGACGAACTGACCGATCGCCTGGACATGCTCGACCAGGGCCGTGATCGTCCGTCGCGTTGCCACCATCTGCTCCTGCACCGACCGGCTCAGCTCGGTCGCTCGCTCCACGAGCGCGCTCCCTTCGGTCGCACGGGTCGAGTTCTCGCGCGCCCGCCCGGTCACCTCCAGACTGAGTTCGTGCACGCGACGTGCAGTATCCTCGGTGACCTCGATGACCTGCGTCGCTGCGCGCAATTCCCTCGCCTGCTCGACAGCGACCTCGACGACACGCCGCGCACTGCGCTCGCTCTCGTCGATCGCCCGCGAGCTGCCTTGGATCTGCTCCGCCTGCGCGACCGATCCAGCAGCGACTCGCTCGGCCACCTGCGAGAGCTCTTCGGCGAGCCTGGCCACCTCGCTGCTGAGCGCTTCGGTGGCCTCACCGCTCGCGGACACTCGCGACGCTGCCTCCCGCACGCGGACGAGCGCCTCGCTCAGGTCGCTGACGGTGCTCGTGTACGAGATGCTGACTGCGCGGATCCGTTCCAGCATCTGGTTGAAGGCACTGGCCATCTGGGCGAACTCGTCAGCGCCGCGGATCGGGAGCGGTTCGGTCCGCACGGTGACCGTGCCGGTAAGATCGCCCGCCGCGAGCTGTCCCAGCGAACGCTCCAGTTCGCTGATTTCGCTCCTGGCCAATCGCTCGGCCGTCGTCGCCAGCTCGCCGATCGTCCGCAGCGGTGGCCGCAGCGACCAGAACCAGCCGACCAGGATGACCAGCGCGAGCCCGGCACAGGCCATCGCCATGAGCTGGAGAGCCGAGAGCTGGGATGCGATGCTCCAGCCTCGTCCCGCGCCGCCGGGCTCGCTCCCCGATGCAACAGCGGCGGCACTGGCCCAGAAGGACGCGAACGCTTCCCGCACGTTTTCACCGTCCTCGGGGGAGGCAGCCAGTGCTCGCTCCACCGTCGCCCAGGCCGCGACGACCTGCCCCACCGCTGCACGCCCATCCGTCGTTTCACCAGCCCGCTGTAAGGCAGTCAAGTCGCTGGCGACTCGTCGCGCCTGGGCGGACCACTCCTCCGTCGGTCCCTGCTGACTCCGCACCCCTTCCTCGAGCTGACGTGCCTGCGCGAGGACGCGCAGGAGACCGTTCGCCTGCTTGCCCTCGGTCTCCAGCGCGATCACCTGCGCCCGCAGGGACGCCAGCCAGAGCGCCCCCACGCTGCCGAGACCGAGAAAACGAAGGCAGACGTCAGAAGCAGGGCCAACAACTTTTGCCGGAACCCCAGCCGCATCGTGCGACCTCCCCACTGTCTCCCAGGTACTGTCGGTCGAGTACCGCCTCCCCTGAAGGGGGGACAGTGCGAGCACCATCGGGCCAGCGCAGCACAGGCAGCGCCGCGCCCCAGCCCCCGCGTCCATGAGCGCGGATCGAGCGGAGCAGGCTGCCACGACCGATCTCCGGTCTCGTCTGACCAGCCTCCTCGAGTCGCGAGTACCCGCGCAACGTCTCGGCTGCGCCGGGGGTCTCTTGCATCGTCGAGCGCGGAGGCTCCGTCGGCCCTGCTCGATCGACACCGGCAAGTCTTCACCAGAATCCGCTGCTGCAGCGGAGTATGACGCGTCCGCGCTAGCTCGCACCCGAGCCGACTCCCCAGCCAGCGCGGCTCCCCCGGCTCAGGCCAGCCGGGTGGCCGCTCTGCCTCCATCGCGCAGCGCGCGCCGGCCATCCACCGCCCACCCCCGGCGTACGCTCGGCCCAACCGAACCCGTCTTCGGCCGTGCGTCGGCCGGCGCACCGCCGGCCAGTCAAAGAGACTGGCTCGGCCGGAATCGCCCCAGCCGAGCCAGCCCCGGCACGCCCGCGCTCGTCTTCAACCGCGCCGACCCAAGCAGACGCTCGCCAGTTTCTCCAGCTCCACCACCTGCAAGAGACAGTCGGGCAAAGTGGCCACGGACGGTACGATCTCGGCCAGTGGCCCCAGGTTGCCGGTCGGCTCGCGGAGTTCGCCGACCGGCACGCGCACGGTGCCGCGGATGCTCTCGCCGCGCAGCACCATCGGCCCCAGGCTGGTCAAGGTGACCACGTCGACCGCTTCGCCGTTGGTGCGGACCGGGCGATGCAGCACTCCGCCCAGGTCGAAGACCGGCACGATCTCCCCGCGGATATTGGCGAGGCCGAGGAAACCCGCATCGTCGAGCGGCGTCGGGGTCACGCCGTCCAGTGTGGTGATCTCCCGCACCCGGTCGATCGGCACACCGTAAACCTCTGCCCCGAGGTTGACCGCCAGGACATGCACCGTCTCCTCTTCGCGGGCGTGCTGCTGGTCGGCCGTCGTCTCCGCCTCGTCGTGCACCACCAGATGCCGGAACTGCTCGAGGAGTTGGCTCTGCTCCAGCTCGTCGAACTTGCTGTATACCGCGTTCGCTCCCGCCGCCCGCAACCGCTCGGCCAACTCCGCGCTGTTCGGTTGATCGCCGAGATACTGCGAGAGCACGACGATCGGCACGTCGGCTCGCACGGCGGTCTCTCCGCTGCGCACGACCTGGATCAGATCGAGCCCGCTCTTCCCCGGCAGGTTGTAGTCGGTGATGATCAGCGCCACATCGGGAACCCGCGCCAGGAACACCAGCGCTTCTTCCACGCTCCCCACCGCGCTGACTGCATAGCCAGCCCGCTTGAGCACCGCCTCCAGCGCGTCCCGGTAGAAGACGCTGTCCTCGACGATGAGCGCCTTCTTGCCGCGGACCGAGCGTGCTTCCTGGCGCGCCTCGTAGAGCCGACGCAACTCGCCATGCACGAGTGCCGGGACATCCACCATGAGATAAACCCCATCGGACAAGTTGAGCAGGCCGGTCACACCATGCCGGTCGGACGGCTCCGGCTCCACCCCTACCCGGCCGATCCGCACGACCTGCGATGCGACAAAGCCGCACTCGAGATTGTCGGCCCGCAAGAGGACCGCGATTCCACCCTGCTCGGCACCCCCCTCGCCCATCCGGAGCGCCCGGTCGAGATCGATCAGCGGGATGAGCGCCTGCTCCGTCCGGTAGTAGATCCGCTCGCCGAAGATCGCCAGTTCCTCCGGCGTGAAGCGGACGATGCGGGAGACGAGTCGCACCGGCACGGCATAGCGGTGCTCGCCGTACCCCTTGAGGAGCACTAGCCGCTCGCCCAGATCGTCCTCGCTCGCCTGGTGCTCGTGCACCAGCCCCAACTGGACCTGCTCGGCCTGGATCCTAGCCATGGCCAGCCCGGCATCGGCCAGAATCTTCTCCGGCTCGAGGATCAGGACGATCTCGCCGGTCCCCAGCGTGGCCAGCCCGCTCACGCTCTCCACGCCACGCAACAGGTTCCCGACCGGCTTGACGATCAGCTCTTCGAAACGCGCGATCCCGTCGCAGAGCAGCCCAGCCAGCGTCCCCTCGCCCCGCAGCACGAGCACGTAGTGCTTGCCGGCTTGCTTCTTGGCCCCGTCGCCCCGCTCCGGCCAGCTGGTCAGCGTGAAGAGCGGCACCAGCTGATCGCGCAACCGGAAGACATCCTGCTCGCCGTAATGCTCGATGTCGCGGTCGGTGATGAGCACGATCTCCTGGACCACGTTATAGGGAATGCCCAGGAGATACCCGCGCGCGGTGAAGACCAGCGTGTTCATCACCGAGACGGAAGTCGGCACCACCAGCCGGATCGTCGTCCCCTGCCCGGGCACCGACGAAATGCTCAGGCTCCCACCCAGTTCCTGCATCCGCACGGCGACGACGTCCAAGCCTACGCCGCGCCCCGAGAGCTCGGTCGCCCGGTCACGCGTCGAGAAGCCGGGTCGCAACAGGAGCGCATTGAGCTCGGCCTCGGTGAGCGTCGCTGCCTCCCGTGCGCTCACGAAGCCACGCTCGACCGCCTTCTGGCGCACCGCCTCGTAGTCGATCCCTTTTCCGTCGTCGCTCACCTCGATGACCAGGTTGGAGCCCTCGCGCATCGCCCGCAGCGCGATCCGCCCGCGCGAGGGTTTGCCGAAGGCGATCCGCCGCTCCGGCGATTCGATCCCGTGGTCGACCGCATTGCGCAGGAGATGCACCAGGGGATCGCGCAACTCCTGCAGGATGCGCCGGTCGACTTCCAGGCGCCCGCCGTCGATCACGAGGTCGACCTCTTTCCCGGTCGCGCGGGCCGCATCCCGCACCACGCGCGGCATCTGCGAGAAGAGCGAGGAGATCGGCTGCAGTCGCGTCAGGGCGGCGATATCCTGCAGCTCGGAGACCATCACCGAGAGCTTTTTGGAGGCTCCGACGAGTTCCCCGTCCTGCAGGTTGGCCGCCAGTGCGGTGATCCGGTTGCGCGTGACCAGCATCTCCTCGGCCAGCCGGCCCAAGCGGTCGAGCACGTGCACCGGCACCCGCACCGTCGAGCTGGTCAGCTCGGTCTCGCTGGCGCGCTGCTCGTCCGGGCGAGTCTCCCCCTCGCTCGTCGGCCCACTGGTCGCTGGCGTCGCGTCGCCGGCCGCAGCGTCCACCCCCGCGTGCGGGCCCTCGAGCGCGCGCTCGGCTGCCTGTTGCAGGCGTTGGGTGAGTGCCGGCAGTCCCTCCGGTAGCTCGGCCTGCCCGGCCAGGAAGGCCAAGTACCCCCGCACCAGCGAGACCGTCTGCAGCAAGAGATCGACATGCTCGGGATGCACCGGTGCACCCTTGCGCAGCACGTCGGCCAGGTGTTCGGCGGCATGCACCAGCGCCACCAGATCGCTCAGGTTCAGGTACCCCGCGCTTCCCTTGGTCGAGTGGAGATGGCGGAACACCTCGTTCAGGAGCCGTTCCTTCTCGGCAGGTGACTCGGCCCGCTCCAGCTCGACCAGGGCCGGCTCGATCGACTCGAGCCGCTCGCGCGTCTCCTCGATGAACATCTCGATCAGCTCGCGGTCCTCACCCATCGCTCCGGTTCCTCCCCCGCTGTTGCCAACATCACCAGGCTCCGCGCCCGTTCCCGTTCGCACCAGCGCTGACCGGCACCCGCGACGCCGCCCGTTCGGACCAGCCGCGCCCGTTCGCCTCGACCGGCGCCCGCGCCGGCTCGCCGGCCGCCACGCGGAACCGCTCCACCAGCCGGGCCAGCTGATCGGCCAATCCCACCAGCTGACCAGCGGCTGCCGCGATCTCGCCGACCTGGGTCGCCATCTGCTCGGTCGCTGCCGACACCTCCTCGGCCGCCGCCGCGTTCTGCTCGGCCACGCCCGTCACCCGGCGGATCGAGCCGCGCACTTGCTCGGCCGTCGACGAGAGCTCGCTGGCCGAGGCAGCGTTCTCTTCGGCGATCGCGGCCGTGTCCTCCATCGTCGCCCGGAGTTCCGAGCTCCGCTTGGCGATCTCCTCGAGCGAGGCCAAGAGCTCGCGGTTCCGCTCGGCCACCTCTTCGGCAGCCTGGCGGATGGCCGCGAACACCTCGGCCACCTCGCGCGCCTCGCTGCTCACCTGCGTCACCGAGCCGGCACTCTCCGCCATCGCCGCGACGGCTTGCTCGACCGTGCGCTGGATTCCCTGCACCATCTGGGCGATCTCCTGCGTCGACGCGGCCGAGCGCTCGGCCAGCTTGCGCACTTCTTCGGCCACGACGGCGAAGCCCTTCCCCGCCTCGCCGGCCCGCGCCGCCTCGATCGCGGCGTTCAGCGCCAGGAGGTTGGTCTGCTCGGTCAAGTCGGTGATCACCTGGACGATCTGGCCGATCTGCTTCGAGCGCTCGCCCAGTTCCTGGATCGCCCGCGCCGTCTCCTCCACCTGGGCACGCACGCGGTCCATCGCGCCGAGTGTCCGCTGCACCACCGCGCTGCCGCTCTCGGCCTGCTCGCGGTTGCGCCCCGCTCGTTCGGTCACGCCCCGCGCCAGTTCCCCCACCCGCTGGTTGCGGTCGGCCATCTGCTGCACCAGCTCGGTCGCCCGCTGCAGCGCGCGCCCCTGCTCCTGCGCCGCCTTGGCCACCGCCTGGATGGTCTGGCTCATCTCCTCGACCGCGCTCGAGGCGTTGCTCACCTGCTCCGCTTGCGTCGCCGACCCCTGGGCCACATCCTGGATCGTCCGCGCCACCGCATTGGATGCCTCGGCGATCTGCGCCGAGAGTGCCTGGGCCTGCGCGCCCGCCTCGCCGACCTGGCGCACGGCCAGGCGCACCTGCCCCACGAGCTGGCCCAGGTCCTCCAGCGCATTCCCGAAGGCGCTCCCGACCGCTCGCAGGCGCTCCAGCATCCGGTTGAACGACTGCGCCATCCGCGCCAACTCGTCGCGTCCGCGGACCGGCAGTGGTTCCATGGTCACCGCGAAGCGCGCGGTGAGATCCCCGGCCGCCAGCTTGCCGAGCGCCGCCTCCAGCGCGGCCAACTCCTGCTCGGCGAGCTGCTGGCTGGCCCCCGCGATCTCGGCCACCGTGCGCAGGGCAGGCCGCAGCACCAGCAACCCTCCCAGGAAGGCGACGACCGCCAGGCCAGCCGCACCGAGCATGGCGAAGCGCAGCATGGTGAGCTGGCTCTCCGCCCGTTGTACGATCGCCTGGGCATCCTTGGACCACACCTGCTCCAGATTCCTGATCGCGTCCAGGAGAGCCGCGAACTTCTGCGCCGCATCACCGGTCATGTTCTGCTGCGCGGCGACCAGATCGTCCTTGCGAGAGAACTCAAGTGTCCGCTCGGCCGACGCTCGATAGGTCGTCCAGGCCTCGCGCATGGCTGCCGTTCGCTCCTGTTCCTCCGGGGTATGAGCCAGCGCCTGCAGCTGGTCCAGCCCCTGGGCGATCTGGGTATCGAGTTGAGCGATCCGCCCGTCGAGCTGCCGGCGGTAATCGGCATTGGTCGCGGCACCCACGTGGGCCACGACGCTCGCACGAACCTCTGTCATGCGGCGCGCAGTCTGCCCGAGCACGATCAGCGCCTCGTTCATCCCGTTCACTTCATGCACCGCGCTGCGGGTCTGGCCCAGCCAGAACCAGCCGATCGCACCGAGGAGCACGAAGATCGCGGCCATCGCCGCCAGAATACCGAGTACCTTTTCCCGGAAACCGATGGTCATGGCTACCCCCTTCCACTCTCTATCGCATCTGCTGGAAGCTTTCGGCAGGGAACCAGCCAGACTTGAGCGGCGCGCGGCGGACCAGGACCTTTTGGGGATACCCCACCCAGGATTGCCGGCCCTGGCGGGCCGACGGGTCAGGCACCGCCTGACCCCCTACGAAACGGGGATTACGCCCACCCGCCGCGCTCGAATGCCCGCCCGGGGACGCCTGGCATACCCTTGTAGGGTCGAGGCGCTGCCTCGCCCGCCCGCGCCGCATGGCGCGGCAGACTGCCGTGGCGTGTATCGACCACGTGCACGATTCGCCGGTACCGGGACGATCGGCGCACCACGGCATTCCCGGCCCTCCCGGGCCGGCGGGTCAGGCACCGCCTGACCCCTACACGAGGGGGCTACACCCCCCCAACCGTTGCAGGTGGAGACTCCACCGCTGATGCGCCACCTACCCCTTGTCGGGGCGAGGCGCTGCCTCGCCCGCCGCGCCAAAGGCGCGGCAGACCTCCTTCACCCACCCGTAGCGTTGGCAATTCCGATTCCACGACCACCATCGCACCGCGCGCTCATTGCCGGCCGCCCTGGGCCGACGGCTCGGGCACCGGGTGCCCCCGACCAGCCGAGCGGTCACCTGTGGATTCGCCGTCGGCACACTGGCACGCGGTGCCCTGCGCACCCCACTGACCTCAGCAAAACAGGGCGTGGGGAGTTCCCACGCCCTGCTGACCTCCGCCGCCCGTTCAGGTCCACTGCCCGGTCGAGACCAGCCAGGCTGTCTTGTCCTTCTCCTTGCCGTCCGGCGCTCCCCAGAGCGCCTTGAGCGCCAGTGCCTCCGACACCACGAACAGCCAGACCGTCTGCTTCTCGTACTGCGGCGGCTGCCCCTTCACCGGCTTGACCGGCCGCTCGCTGTAACCGAAGCTCGCCTGCAGAATGACCCACTTGCCGTTTTCGAGTTCGGCCGGAAACTGTGCCGGCACCACCGCCTCCACGCCATCCAGCAAGATGTAGAGAGGCCGCTCCAGCTTGCTCCGCCAGGCGCGGGCCAGCACCCCACAGGTCACCACGTTGCAGACCTCATGGTAGGCCGCCAGATCCATCTCCTGCGCTTCGCTGAGCTGCACGCTCTCCTTCCCGACCACTGGTGCCTCGCGCGTCGCTGGCGGCCGGCGCATGCCGATGGCCCCCCAGTCCAGCGCTTCCGCCAGGGGCTGCAGGAGAAAAGCCGGCACCTGCTCCTCCTGCAGGTTGATCCGGAAGCGGGCCAGCGCCCACCCCGTGCCCGGCTTGAACTTCCCACGCTCGAAGACCGCCCCGACGATCGATTCCGGCAGGAAGCCGACGCTGATGCCGAGCAGCGTCGCCAGATTCTCGGCCAGGGTCGGCAAGAGGTACTGCTCCCAGAGCACCGGGCGGTACTTCTGCGGCACCTTCGGGTTGCGCGTCAGCGGTGCCGAAGTCGGGAAGACCGGTGCGACTTTGACCGACATCGCTCGCTCCTCGTTGCTCTCAGCCCTCCTTGGCCGCGAAGCCGACGTCCAACGTCGGTGCATCGGGGAGCCCGACCTGAACACGCACGGCCGCGCCGCTGGCCAGGCTGGCCCCCACGTTCAGGCTTTTGGCTCCACTCACGTAAACCGGCAGGCCGAGCCCCATCTGCAGCCCGACGCTGGCCAGATGCCGCTGGATCTGCCCAGCCAGGATATTGGTCAGTTCCCGCACCGCATCCTGCAGCATCTCGTCCTCACCGTCCGGTCGCTCGCCCAGGAGTACCTCGGCGACCGAGGCGAGGGCCTCGAGTTCCCCGCCCAGCCAGACCACCGCCTGGAAGCCGCCCCCGCTGGTATCGACCACCGTCACCAGGGCAATCCCGACCGGCGGGTGCGCCCAGGGCAGCTCCGCCTCGCCGAGCACGCTGACCTCGACCCCACAGAGTGGCTCCAGCGCTTCGCGGGCCGCTTGCCCGATGAACTCGACCAGCCGCCCGCTCGTCGTCAAGTCCTGCACGATCGCGTGGCTCACCGCTTCGCTCCTCCCCCATCCACCGCGGCTAGGCCCGAGCCAGCAGCATCTCGAGCGCCGCCCCGATCGCTTCCGGCGTCACCGGCTTGGTCAGGAGGTTATCGACGCCCGCCTCCTTGGCCTTGAGCATCTGCTCCTCGGTGCTCTGGCTGGTGATCATCAGGATAGGCGTCCGCTTGCCGGCCCCCTGCTCCTTCTCGCGCGCCGCC
>Ga0209809_1000075_pt1 | contig 92941 bp, 69 predicted proteins | sample YNPMSTMetaG_FD_186172 | JGI IMG/M metagenome (GOLD analysis project Ga0209809, IMG submission 186172) | Anoxygenic and chlorotrophic microbial mat microbial communities from Yellowstone National Park, USA - YNP MS-T MetaG (SPAdes) (version 2) ...
TTATTTCTGAAGCAGTGTATAACTATCCTGTTTCAACAGTTGACCCTGCAAGATTTTCGTTTGCGTTTGGTGGGAAAGATGGTCATCCGTATCCTGTAGATAGAAAAACTTATGATGAAACTTTATCTTTGTTTAAACACTTAGTTGACAAAGCTAAAGTTGAAGGAAAAGAAAAACTAAGGATGTTAAAAGTTTTAACAAATATGTAATTGAGTTTATGAGTTAGTGGATTAGTGAGTTTATTGAGTTTTAACTATGAATTATCCCGCAACTTGCGGGATGAACTATCAACTATGAACTATTGACTACAACCTATGAAACTAATTTATTCGCCAAAATACGAAGTTGATATTGGTGAACATCCGTTTAATACATCAAAGTATAGGTTGATAAAAGAAAGATTAGAAAAAGAGTTTAAAAACTTAGAGTTTATAGAACCAAAGGAAGTTGATTTAAATATTCTTTATGAAGTGCACACAAAAGAATATGTTGATAAAGTTTTAAACTTAAAACTTTCTTTCTCTGAAATTTTACGTCTTGAAATACTGTTTACTAAAGAAGTAAGAGATGCAAGTTTGATTGCTGTAGCTGGTACAATTTTAGCAGCAGAAGTTGCTTTAAAAGAAAAAGTTGGTATTCATATAGGTGGTGGTTGGCATCATGCTTATCCTAACCATGGAGAAGGATTTTGTGTGTTTAACGATCTTGCTTGTGCAATAAAGTATTTAGAAAAAAATTATGGTATAAAAAAATTTGCTGTAGTTGATTTAGATGTACACCAAGGTAATGGTACTGCAAAAATTTTTGAAAACAATAAAAATGTTTTTACTTATTCTATACATCAAAAAGAAATTTATCCTTTCCCGAAAGAAAAAAGTACACTTGATGTTGAACTCCCAGCATTTACAACTGATGAAAAATATTTAAAGACACTTGAAGAAACAATTAAAAAAGTTGTAGAATTTAATCCTGAAGTAGTTCTTTATCAAGCAGGTGCTGATATTTATGAAAAAGATCAACTTGCACAACTAAAAATTTCAAAAGAAGGTATCAAAAAAAGAGACCAAATTGTAAAAGAATCTTTTAAAGACAAACCAATTGTTGTAACACTTGGTGGTGGTTATGCTTTTGATATAAATGACACTGTTGAGATACATTGTAATACGATAAAAGTGTGGATGAGTGAATGAGTGGATGGGTAGATGGGTGAATGGGTGGATGAGTGGATGAGTAGATGGGTTGATGGGTGAATGAGTTATGGGGTTAATAACTATTAACTATCAACTATTAACTATCCCGCAGATTGCGGGATGAACTAATCAACTCAATAGCTCTATAACTCATTAACACATTAACTCATTTACACATCCACACATTAACACATCCACACATCCACACATTAACTTACGGAGGTAGCTATGATACAACTAAACTATAAAAATTGTTTAGATGAAAAAGTAGGTGAGCATGGGTTAAGTTTGAAAGAAATTGAAGGTTATAAAGAAAAGTTTGTTGAAATACAAAAAAACTTGGTTGAAAAAATTAAAAACCCATCTCTTATGCTTGGTTGGGCAAAACTACCTTATGAAAATTTTCAAGTAAAAGAAATTCTAAAAATGACATCAGAAGTGAAAAACAAGTTTGACACACTTTTAGTTTTAGGTATTGGCGGGTCTGCATTAGGAAACATCGCTTTACAAACAGCTTTAAAAGATAAATTTTGGAATAATTTATCGAAACAACAAAGAAAAGGATATTTAAAACTTTATGTTTTTGACAATGTTGACCCTGACACTGCAAAAAGTTTGTTAAAAGAAATTGATTTAAAGAAAACTTTCATAAATGTTATCTCAAAAGCAGGTGATACTGCTGAAACATTAGCAACATTTTTTATTTTTTATAACGAACTTGTAAAAAAAGTTGGCCCAAAAAAAGCGAAAGAACATATAATTATTACAACAGGGCCAAAAACAGGATTCTTAAGAGAACTTGTAAATAAAGGATATTCAAAATATGATTTTGTAATACCAGAAAATGTTGGTGGAAGATTTTCAGTTTTATCTCCAGTTGGACTTGTATCTGCTTCATTGACTGGGATAAATATAAGAAAACTTCTTTCAGGTGCAAAAACTATGGTTGATAAATATAAAGTTTTAGAAACAAATGTTAAACCAAATGATATGTTAGAAAATGAGGCGTTTATTTTTGCTTTGATAAATTATCTTTTATATCAAAAAGGGAAACACATCTGTGTAATGATGCCTTATTCTGACAGATTATATGGTTTTGCTGATTGGTTTAGACAACTTTGGGCTGAAAGTTTAGGAAAAGAAAAAGATAACGATGGACAAATTGTCAATGTTGGACCAACACCAATTAAAGCTTTAGGCGTTACTGACCAACATTCTCAGATACAACTTTATCGTGAAGGACCTTATGACAAAATTGTTGTGTTTTTATCAGTTGAAAAGTTTGGTTGTGAACTAAAAATTTCAAAATTTAAAGAAGAACATTATTTATGTGGACATACATTAAACGAATTGTTTAAATCAGAAGAAAAAGCAACAATTGCTTCTTTAACACAAGCAAAAAGACCAAACTTGACCATTACATTCCCAAAAATTGATGAAGAACATATAGGACAATTTATCTATATGTTAGAACTTGCAACAGCGTATGCAGGCGAGTTGTTTAACATAGACGCGTTTAACCAACCAGGTGTCGTTCTAGGTAAAAACTATACTTATGCACTGCTTGGTAGAAAAGGTTATGAAAAATATTTAGAAGAATTGAGATTATTCTTTGAATAATAAATAAAATAACAAATTTAATGTGGTCTCACTGAACAGATTTTAAAAAATTTTGTTTAATTAAAACTTAAATGTTAAACCTACACCAATGGTTAAACCGCTGTAGTCAGCAGGAATAGTTTTACCGTTTTCGTCTTTTATAACATCACCTTTTTAATATTAAACTCTGGAACATCTTTTGTAGCCTTCAGTTCGTCAATTTTTGCTAATCTGTATCCGAGATTAACTCCAAGCGATACATTCGGTGTAATTGCATATTTCACATCTGCAGAAATTTGCAAACTTTTATTCATCTCATCCATTCCAACCGTAGCATACCCATCAGAAATATTTAAATTTAACTTCTCTGCATATACAATACTTGCTAAAGTTACAACTAAAACTGCTATGAGAATTTTTTTTCATAATTTAGCTATCCTATTTTCTAAAGTTCTTTCACATTTTGTCTCTTTCGGAAGGTTTCAAAACTTCATCACCCCCTTTCCCTCCCATAGATTAAAGAAACAAAATGTTTTTAACTTTTACAAAATAACAATCTTTTTTTACAAGTTATTTAAAAAATTTATTGATTTTGTCTTAAAATCTAATACTAAAAGTTAATGCTATATTGGTTCCAGTATAATCAAAAGGTATTGTTTTGTCATCATTTGATTTCAAAGTATCACCCTCTTTTATATTCATATTTGGTACATCCTTAGTTGCTTTTAATTCATTAATTTTAGCATTTCTATAACCTATCTCTAACCCTACAGAAAAATCTTTTGATAACATATATTGTAAATTTATTGCAACTTCGTATGATAAATTCTCACCTTTGTATGAAAAACTATCACTTTGTGGTTCTTGATTTGTTGATTCACGTTTCATCGTACCATTAAAATCTGCATAACTATATCCAAACCATAACAAACCTAAAATTTTAATTTTGTCTGTTGTAGTAAAAAGATACGAGTTACCTATCATTATTGATGTTAAATTAGTTGTCATAGGAACATCAATAGTAGTATACAAATCTTGGTTGAATACTCTTGCATTACCTTTAACTAAAATCTGTGCATTAGAGGTTAAATATGCTGCTTTTATACCTACTGAGTATTTATCGTTTATAACATAGGTTAAAAATCCAGAAAAATTATCTCCTTCTTTAAACTCAGTTAACGACGATGTTGTTGTCCCTCTGACAATATTGTATATAGAACGTACTAAATCTTCTAAACTTTGTTTTGTATCTCTTAATTCTTCGTTAGCATCTTGCATATTCGGATATGTTCTTCCATAAGAAATATTACAACTTATTTTTTCAGCATAAACTTCTATTATGAAAAGTGAAACAAAAATTGTAATAAAAATTTTTTTAGTCATAAATAGTGTATTCTCCTATTATTTTTTTGAAAAATATATATTGTAGTAGTCACAAAATTTACTTCTCAATTTTTGTAGAAGATTAGAATTATCTGTAAACTGGTATTTTCGTAAACCTGTATTTTTTAAAAACATTTTTGATTTTTTACAAAATAATAATACTTTTTTTCAAGTATTTGATTTTTTTAAATTCTTTTTCCCGATATTAGTTTTATCCGTCACATATTTTCTGAACAACAATGTGATAATATGTAATAATTCTATAGTTCCGCTTTAACGAGAAAATAAGGTTGTTTTTACTAACGCTTACAATGATACTCTTATAAATTTGTTATTGCAATCCTATCTATTTCAGAGAAGGATGTGGGATATCTTGCAGAATGTGACTATAATGTCTCTTTTCTCATCTTTTGAGATAAAATAAATATGATGAACAATTTTTTGCAATACTATGTGCTAACCTCAACGGTTGTAGTATCCTATATTTTGATAAAGTTAACACTACATTTTTTGCTGTATCTAACGAAATTTTATGTCCAACAGAGACAATTACTTCTTTAACATTATCTTTTGTTCTTAATGCATAACCAATTGTCTCAGTAGTTATTTCATCAATTATGTCAACATAACTACCTCGTTTTAGTCCTAATTCTGAGGAATACTTGCCATAAAGAATCTTTTTTGCACAACCTATTGTTGCTATATCACTAACCACACCAACATAACTTGCAAGACCACATCGTCTCGGATGTGCTATCCCATGTCCGTCTAAGATTAAAATATCTGGTCTTTGGTCTAATCCTTTTAAAAATTCTATAATATAAGGTCCTTCTAAGAAACACAAAAATTCTGGAATATATGGGAAAGTAAACTTATAAGAAAAAACTTTCAATTTTTGTTCAACAACTTCTCCTTTAGGATAAGATACAACAACATATCCTAAAATTACTTCATTATCTTTATAATGTACATCAATCCCGCCAACATAATTAATTTTTTTAATTATATCTTTAACAACAACTTTTTTAGAAATCTGTTTCTGCAACTCTATTGCATCAGACAAATTTTTCGGTAGTTCAAAATTCATTTTGTTAAAAACTTAAAAATTTGTTTAGCAACAACAAAAATTTTGTATAAAAAACTTTTCTCAATTTTTATTGATTTATATGGACAAGTTTCTGAACAACAAAAACAGGTTATACAATTTTTATAATCTATAAAATATCTACCTCCAATTTTTCTAATTGTCTTTTGTGGACATATCTGATAACATTTTCCACATCGTTTACATAACTTTTGTACAATTTTTGGTCTGAACCATATCAATGGTTTTACAACATCAAGTATAATTTTTGGAAAATAATTTATAAACAAAGTTGATTGAGGTAAGACAACTTCAATATCTTTTATTTCTTTATTAGAAACTCCTAAGAAAACTATCTCAGACGATTTTTTTAAATATTTGTTTTTATACAACAAATAATTAGATAAGTTAAACAAACTTTTTACTACAAAATAATCAATTACAGTTGCATCTTCTGAAGTTAAAATTAAACCAAACTTTTTTGGATTACCACCAGCAGGTCCTTCACCATCCATACCTATAACACCATCTACTATGGTCAAATCTGGTGGTCTAAAAGAGTACACAGCATATAAAATTTCTAAAAAATCTGATGGATGTGGTGCATATTTGTGATACAACGATTTTGTTAAACCTGGTACTATACCATACATATTTTTTATTCCACAGGTAAGTATTGTTAACGAATGTGTTTTAAGTTTTGGTAAATTTATAACAAAATCTACTTCTGTAACAATTTTTGATACAACAAGTTTTTTACAACCAAATTTATTAAACTCAAATTCTGTTGTAGGATAAGTTGATAAATTTATAAGTCCAACTTGTTCTTCTTCACAAACTTTTTTGATCCCTGTTTTTAACACAACTTCATCAAAATTTGTCGTTGAAGTGCTATCTCCTACAATAACTTCGTTATTTTTTTCTTTAAATAATTTTATAACAGCACGTAAAAATTCAGGATGTGTTGTTACAGCTTCTTGAGGTAAATGTGCAGCTAACAAGTTGGGCTTAAGTAAAACTTTTTTGTTTTTTATTTTTGATTTAATATCTAAAACAGAAAGTTGTGATAAAATAATATTATAGATTTTTTCCCAATTATATTCATCACATTTACTTATTACTAATTTTTTCATATTCCTAAACAATCAAAAAATAAAATTGTTAATGCTAAAGGTAATTTTAGTATTCTCTTGATTCGCCATGGTTCTTGTAACAATCTGAAATACCACTCTAAACCCAATATTCTAAACAGTTTTGGTGCACGTTTTAATCTACCGCTTATAATATCAAAACTTCCCCCTACACCTATTACAACCTTGCAGTTAAGCTTGTCAATATTTTTTTTAATCCAATGTTCTTGTAACTCTGTAGGTAAACCAACTAATAAAATATCAACAGATTTTTTGTTAATATCATCAATTATTTCTTCTGAAAAATCTTTCCCATCTAAAAAAATATATCCGTGATGATATCCTACAATATCAACATAAAATTGTTTTTTAAGTTTTTCTGCAGCAGAAGAAACAACTTCGTTTTTTGCACCAAACAAATATATTTTGTACCCATTTTGTTTTGCCAATTCACAAATATGTTCTATAAGTTCAACTCCAGGTTGATGTTTTAACAACTTCCCAGAAAAAATACTGCAACATAATGCTACACCAAAAGAATCACAAAGGACAAGTTTCGCTTCTTCTAATGATTTTTTTACAAAAGGATCGAGTTTTGATTGAAGATAAATAAGAGAATTAAGTGTAACAATTTGACAAGGATTTTTTTCTTTAGACAAGAAATTTTTGATTAGTTCTATAATTTCTTTAACTTCAGCAAAAGTAATTTTTATATCATTAAGTTTAAAAACATACATTTACTAAACCATAACTTCTGCTTCACGTAATTTTAACGACATAACTTTTGAAACACCAAGTTCTTCCATTGTAACACCATACAACGTGTTTATAAACTCCATAGTACGAGTGTTGTGAGTGATCACAATAAACTTTGTTTGAGTAGAAAATTCTTTTAACAATTTCATAAATCTTACAACATTAGTTTCGTCAAGTTGTGCATCAGCTTCGTCTAAAATACACAATGGTGATGGTTTCACCATAAAAAATGCAAAAAGTAAAGCAAACGCTACTAACGATTTTTCTCCACCAGATAACAAATTTATATTTTGCAATTTTTTCCCACGTGGCTGAACTATTATTTCTATACCAGAATCTAAGATATTATCTTCGTTTGTTAGTATCAAATCTGATTTTCCACCTTCAAAAAGTATATCACAAAGTTTTATAAAGTTTTCTTTCACTGACAAAAACGTTTGTTTAAAACTTTCGCTAATTTGTTGGTTTATATTTGAGATAACCTGTAGTAAATCCTGTTGTGCTTTAAGTAAATCTTGTTGTTGTGTCACAAGATGGTTATATTTTTCTTCAAGTTGAGCATATTCTTCAGGTGCAGCTAAATTTATTGCACTCATTGATTCTAATCGTTTCTTAAGTTTATCAATTGCCTGCTGATCTACTTCTTGAATATTGCCATACATGTTCACCACTTCTTCAAAAGAAAGCGAATATTTTTCTTGCAAAAAGTTTATATACCCTGTTTTGTTATTTACTAAAGTATTTTTTTCTAATTCAATTTTGTTCAACTGTTGTTGTAACTCTTCTTTTTGTTGTATCAAATTTTTTATTTGTTGTTCTTTATCAGACAATAACAACTTTTTTTCTTCCAACTTGTTTGCCACATCAGATAATTTTTTAGAAGTTTCTCCTTTTTCTTTAAGTAATGATGAAAGAACATTTTCTTCTTCTAAAAGTTCATTTTCTAATTGTTGTTTCGTCTTATTTTGTTCTTCAATATCTATATTTAAAGAACTGATCTTTTGTTCAATAAACGAAATCATCTCTTTTTTGCTTTCTACATCTTTCATTAAATTATCATATTGTTGTTGTAGTTTTGCATATTCTGAATTAACCTTAACATATTCTTCAAAAATTTTGTTTGATTGCAGGTTTGCAATTTCAGCCATATGTTGATCAATTTCTTCCCTTAACTTTTTTTCTTGTTCATCAAAAGTTTTTAGTTTTTCATTAAGTTCAGCAATTTGTTTTTGTAAACTTTCATATTCTTTATTAGAATGTTCTAAATTTGTCTCTAAAACTTTAACAAGTTCTTCTACCGACAAAACATTTTCTTCTTTCTCTTTTTTATCAGAATATAGTTGTTGAAGTTGTGTTTCAACAGTTATTAATTCTTTCTCAAGAGAAATTTTTTGTGTAACAGATTCGTTTAACTGGTGTGATAAAAACTGTATTTCTTCAGATATGTTTTTTAAACTTTTTGATAGTTCGTTAACTTTTTGTTGAAGTGAAAAAACATCTTCTTTTTGTGTTTGGTCAGATATGTTCCCTCCATGGAACAACACTTTTGTCCTTAATACAGCATCTTGATATACTGTATCAGAAAAAATAAATTTTACTACTTTTTCCCAATACGGATCAAATTCTACCATTTTTGTAATAGAACTATCAAGTTGTCCCGGTAATTCTATATTATCTATATTGGTCTTTATCACAAAAGTTGCAAACCCTAAATTGTTTTCTGATAACAAACTAACTGTATTTCTTGCATCAGATTCTGTCTCTACTACTAACCAAAAAAGTTTGTTACCTAAATATGAGCTAATTAAAGAATAATACTGCGGATTTATTTTTATAATAGAACTTAAAGGTATACATTTTTCTGCTAACCCTTTCTCTTTCAATAACAATAAAAATTTTTGTATGTTATAACTATACACAGACATTTCTGTTGAAACATTATCAAGTTTTGATGTTATCTGATAAAATTCTTTATTTGTAGAATCATAAACTTTTTGTTTTTGTTGTAATTGTTGTTCTGTTTCATCAACTTTTTTTTGTAACAATTCTATTTTGTTTTTAACATCTTGCTTCCTTTGTTCTAACATTTGTATCTGTTGGACAATATGTTGCAATTCTTCTTTTGACAAAACAATAACGTTTTTATTTGTTTGTAGTTCTTTATTAAGTGAACCTGTGTCTATATTATATTTTTGAAGATCACGAGTCAAAGTTAAAACTTCATTTCTAATTTTAACTTTTTGATACGCAAGTTCAGAAACATTCTTGTTTTTTTCTAACACAATTTCTTGTAATTTAGATATTTGTGTTCTATATGTTTCATATTCTTCTTGATGAGAAACATTTTGTTGTTGATAATTTTTAAGTTTTGACAAAATTTCTTGTTCATTTTGTAAAAGATTGTTTAGTTCATTGTTGTATTGAACACTTTTGGTTCTTAATTCTTCAACTTCTTGATGTAACTTTGTAATATTATCTTTACAATTTTGTATTTGTTGTTTTATAGATTCTAACCTTTGTGTTGACAAAGAAACTTTTTTTTCAACTGCTGCATCTTCATCTTTAAGTTCTAAAAATTTTTTCTCAATTTCTACAATTTCAATCTTAAGTTGTGATACAAACGCTTCTTCTTGTGAAACTTGGTTACTTAATTCAGAATACTGTTGTGCTAACGAAAAATAATTTTGTTCTAATTCTTTAAGTTGGGTTTCTATATTATTAACTTGGATAACAGTATTTGCACATTCTAACATTTGCAGTTCTTGTTTATATTTTTGATAATTTTTTGCTTTTTTAACAGCTGATTCTAAAGAAGACATTTGTTCTTTTAAATATGCAAGAATATCTTCAACACGTGCCATGTCTAATTTTACTCGTTCAAGTTTTCTTAGAGTTTCTTCTCGTTTAACTTTATATTTCGCAATACCAGCAGCTTCTTCAAAAAGTAATCTACGTTCTTCAGGTTTTGCAGAAACAACAAATTCTACCTTACCTTGAGGAATCATACTGTATCCGTCAGAAGACAATCCTGTGTCTAAAATAAGATCTTTTATATCTTTTAACCTACAAGATGTCCGATTTATAAAATACTCTGTCTCGCCAGAACGATAAATTTTTCTTGTGATAGCAACTTCGTTATAATCCACAGGGAAGATACCTTGAGAATTGTCAAAAACAAGGGTTACTTCACAAAAGTTTAATGGTGGTTTACTCTGAGAACCAGCAAAAATTACATCAAGAATATTTTTTGACCTTATTTCTTTTAACGATTGTTCTCCTAAACACCATTTTATTGCATCAACAATGTTTGATTTACCAGACCCGTTTGGTCCTACAATACCTGTTATCTGTTCATCAAAGTTTAGTATGGTTTTCTCAGCAAAAGATTTAAAACCATATATTTCAATTTGTTTTAACATAAAATTTTACCTCATATTTTTTTGTTTTAATTTTTACCAAATTTTTATATCATTTTATTATTTTTGTTATTTTTTACCAAATTGTTATTTAAAAGTCAAGTAGGAATTAAAAAATTTTTTGATTATTCAGTTGAAATAACAAGATAAGTTTTGTATAATATAAAATTAAGCCGCGGTGGCGGAATTGGCAGACGCTCACGGCTTAGGACCGTGTTCCGCAAGGAGTGAGGGTTCAAATCCCTCCCGCGGCAAAAATAAAATTAACACAACTAATTTTTTATTAAAAAGCTTTTAGTTAATACAAAAAATTAGCAAGATAAAAAGATAAGAACTTTACATTTGTAGAGAAACAACTTAATTTTTTGAAGATACATTTTGGAAAGAATAACTTTTTATCCATTTAATACGAATAAAACCTTTTTTAAAGTTTATTCTTATTTTTGTTCTCCCAGGAACAATATAGAAATACTCTTCTCTTCTAACTGCGATTCGTGAATTATAATTAAAAAATTTTATATAATTTGCAACTTTTTTAAATTGTTGTTGACAAAGTGAATTTTATTTTATATATTAAAAACTATGAAACAAATAAATACTGAAATTATAAAACTTTCTGCGTGTAAGTTAAAACTTAAAATTTCTGTTGAGAACCAACTTGTGGAACAAATTCGTCAAAAATGTTATTTAGAACTACAGAAAGAAATAAGTTTACCTGGGTTCAGAAAAGGTTCTGTACCAATAGAAATAATAAATAAACAGTTCCCAGAGTTGGTAAAAGAACGATTATCTAAAGATATTGTTCAAGAAGTATTACCTCAGGTTCTAAACGAAAATAAAATAAATTTTATTGCGGATACTATAAAAATTTTATCTTTTAATTTTGCACAAAACAATGATTGTGTCTTTGAAATAGAACTTGAAGTAGAACCTGAAGTAAGATTAAAGTCGTATAAAGGACTAAAACTTGTCAAAGAAATTAAAAAAGTATCACAAACTGATATTGATAAAACAATACAACAACTTAAAGAACATAATGCAAAACTTGTCCCATCAACAAAAGAAAAAATTGAACTTCAAGATACAACATCTACAAGCAATACTTTTTGTATTATAAACTACAAGATTTTTATTGATGGTAAAGAACTAAAGAATTATGAAGGTAAAAATGTGTTAATTAATCTTTCAACAGAGACATTGCCAAAAGGGTTAAAAGAAGGTCTTGTTGGTATGTCCCGCGGTGAGAAAAAAAATATAGATGTAGAATTTCCAGTTAACATACCTAATACTGACCTTATGGGGAAACAAGCTGTAATGGAAGTAGAACTTGTAGAGATTAAAGAAAAACAATTGCCAGAATTTAACACAGATTTTGCAAAAGATTTAGGGTATAAAGACATTGACGCTTTAATTTCTGATATAAAACAACATCTTCAATCAGAATTTGATAAAGAGACAGAACAAAAACTTAAAAACCAAATTTATGAAACTTTGTTAAAAGAACACAATTTTGTTGTCCCAGAAAGTGAAGTTGAACAACGATATAACGAACTTGCTGAATCGTTAAAAGAAGAATACTCAAGGTATAACCAGGAATTTAAACTTACAGAAGAACAACAAAAACAGTTAAAGAAAAAATCTGAAGATGAAGTTCGGTTAAAATATATACTTAAAAAAATTTTGGAAACAGAAAATATACAACTTACAAAAGAACTTGTAGAAAAAGAACGTGGCAAACTTTTGAGTATGTCCCCTGGTAGAGAAAAAGAAGTTAATGAATATTTTGAAAAGAATTTTAACATTATCGCATCTAATATATTAGAAAACAAAATTTTTGAGTTAATAATTTCAAATGCAAAAATTAAAGAAGTTGATGTAACAAATAGGTGAATGAGTTGATGAGTTAATCAGTTATTAGTTATGAGTTATAAAACTCTGAACTAATAACTCTGAACTATGAACTAATCCCGCAAATTGCGGGATGAACTATTAACTAAAATGGGGGGTAATATATGCCTGCAGTAGTCCCTACAATTATAGAACGCTGGAACCAAGGTGCAGCAGTAGGATATGACATTTTTTCAAGATTGTTAAAAGACAGGATAATTTTTGTAGGTGGTTATGGTGGTGCAATAACTACTGATATTGCAGATCTTGTAATAGCACAACTTTTATATCTTGAAAGTGAAGATCCTAATAAAGACATTTATCTTTATATAAACTCGCCTGGTGGGATGGTTTCTGCAGGACTTGCTGTATATGATACAATGCAGTATATCAGTTGTCCAATAACAACTGTATGTATAGGTATGGCAATGAGTTTTGGTGCGTTGTTACTTGCAGCTGGAACTAAAGGTAAACGGTTTGCTCTACCTCATGCAAGGATTATGATACACCAACCAGCAGTTTTTGGTGAAGGATTATCAGGTAGTGTAACAGATATAGATATTGAGACAAAAGAACTTTTATATACAAAAGAGAAGCTTATTGAAATACTCGCAAAACATACAGGACAAGCTGTAGAACGTATCAAACAAGATACTGAACGTAATTTTTATATGTCTGCTGAAGATGCTAAAAAATACGGTATCATAGACGAAGTAATCGCTAGTAGAAAACTTATAAAATAATTTCTTTTCAACAAAATTTTTTGTAATCAGACATGAAAGAACATATTTTTTGTGCTTTATGTAAAAAACAATTGAACCAAACAAGTCAAGATATAAAATTTGTTGGTAAAGAAGATTTTTATATATGCGAAAATTGTGTAAACTTTTTATACGAACTACTTACAAGGTTAAAACAAACTCATAGTCATCACAAAAAAGATTTTTTACCAACACCAAAAAAAATTAAAACATACCTTGACGATTATGTTATAGGTCAAGAAGAAGCAAAAAAGATTCTTTCAGTAGCAGTGTATAACCATTACAAACGTGTGTTCTTTTTAAAAGACGAAGATATTGAGATACAAAAATCTAATATTCTTATAATAGGACCTACTGGCAACGGGAAGACACTTCTTGCTGAAACATTAGCAAAAATGTTAAAAGTTCCTTTTGCAATAGTTGATGCTACTGTATATACCGAAGCTGGCTATGTTGGTGAAGATGTAGAAAACATACTTTTACGACTTTTACAATCAGCAAATTATGATATTTCTGCAGCAGAACATGGTATCGTATATATTGACGAAATTGATAAACTTTCAAGAAAAAGTGATTCACCATCAATCACACGAGATGTTTCTGGTGAAGGAGTTCAACAAGCATTGTTAAAAATTTTAGAAGGTACAATTGCAAATGTTCCACCACAAGGTGGTAGAAAACATCCGTATCAAGAGTTTATTCCTATAAATACTAAAAACATACTTTTTATTTGTGGTGGTTCATTTGAAGGATTACAAAAAATTGTTGAAGAACGAATAAATAAAAAATCAATTGGGTTCTTAACTGAGAAAGAAAAAAATAAACTTTATGAAGAATGGTATAAACATATCCAACCACAGGATTTGATAAAATACGGGTTGATACCAGAACTTGTTGGCAGGTTGCCAGTTGTAGCATATACTTATGAACTTACAGAACAAGAACTTAAAGATGTTTTAACAAAACCTAAAAATGCGTTAACAAAACAATATAAGAAATTGTTTGAACTTGAAGGTATAGAACTTGAGTTTACTGACGATGCTATCTCAGAAATTGCACGTTTAGCAAAACAACGTTCTACTGGTGCACGCGGGTTAAAAACTATACTTGAAACAATTTTGATTAACGAATTTTATGAACTTGCAGAAAATAAAAATGTATCAAAATGTATAATTAACAAAGAAGTTGTCCAAGGTAAAATAAAACCTAATTATATTTATAAATCAAAAACAGCATAAAAAAATTATGGCACAAAAACAAGAAAAAGAAAATTTACAAAATAATAATTCAACACAAAATGTATTACCATTTATACCATTAAGAGATACTGTTGTGTTTCCTTCAACAGTGATACCTCTTAATTTAGGTAGAGAAATTTCTATTTCTGCAGCTGAACATTCTTTATCTACTCAAGATAAACTAATAGTAGTAAGTTGTCAAAAAAAACCTAATATTGAACAACCAGGGTTTGATGATGTATACCACATTGGTTGTTTAGCAAAAATTATTAGGTCAATTAATTCCCCTGATGGTTCATTAAAAGTTCTTATTGAAGGATTAGAAAGAATAAAAATTTTAAGTTATAAATATACAGACAAAGGATTTATAGAAGTAGAATATGAAATTTTACAACAACCACCATTACAACAAAATATAGAAATAGAAGCGTTGTTTCGTCAAGCAAAAACTGAGTTTGAAGAATATGTGAAAATAAATCGCAAACTTCCAATAGAAATACTTATGTCAGCACAGAATATAGAAGACCCGTCTAAGTTTACCGATACTGTTACAACTTATCTTAATATCAAAACACAAGAAAAACAACATTTGTTAGAACTTGTTGATATTTATCAACGATTAGAAACACTTATAAAACATATTATTGCTGAAAAAGAAATACTAAAAATAGAAGAACGTCTTCAAACACGTGTTAAACAACAAATTGAGAAAACACAAAAAGAGTATTATCTTACTGAACAGATGAAGGCAATACAAAAAGAGTTACGACAAAAAGATGATTTTGCAAAAGAACTTGATGAACTTAAAGAAAAAATTAAACAAGCAAAAATGCCAAAAGAAGCAGAAGAAATTGCGTTAAAAGAACTTTCACGTCTTGAAAAAATGATGCCGTATTCACCTGAAGCAACGGTTTCAAGGACATATCTTGATTGGTTAATTTCGTTACCATGGAGTGCGAAAACAAAAGATGTTCTTGATATAAAAAGAGCAAAAGAAATTTTAGATGAAGACCATTATGGTCTTGAGAAAGTTAAAGAACGTGTATTGGAATACCTTGCAGTACTAAAACGTGTGAAAAAAATCAAAGGTCCTATATTATGTTTTGTAGGGCCGCCAGGTGTTGGAAAAACTTCTATTGCAAAATCTATTGCACGTGCGTTAGGAAGAAACTTTGTTTCTGTATCATTAGGTGGTGTCCGTGACGAAGCAGAGATCCGTGGTCATAGAAGAACATATATCGGTTCATTACCAGGACGTATCATTCAATGGATGAGGAAAGCAAAATCTAAGAATCCAGTGTTTTTACTTGACGAAATTGACAAAATGGGAGTTGATTGGCGTGGCGATCCTTCAGCTGCTTTACTTGAAGTATTAGATCCGGAACAAAATTATCGTTTTGTAGACCATTATTTAGATGTAGAATTTGACCTTTCAGATGTAATGTTTATCTGTACTGCAAACACAACTTATACTATATCACCAACTTTGCTTGACAGGTTAGAATTGATTTATTTTTCTGGTTATACTTGGGAAGAAAAACTACAGATTGCAAAAAAATATCTTATACCAAAACAACTTAAAAACCATGGTTCTGCAGAAAAAGAAATACAGTTTACTGACGATGCAATAAAAGAAATTATTGATAAATATACTCGTGAAGCAGGTGTAAGAAATTTAGAACGTGAACTTGCAAATGTTATAAGAAAAACATTAAAAGAACTTTCGTTATCATCAAAAGAAAAAACTGAACCTGTTGTTATTACAAAAGATTTAATTTCTAAATACTTAGGTCCACCAAAGTTTATAAAAGAAACTGTTTCAAAAAATGGTGTTGGTGTAGTAGTAGGTCTTGCATGGACAGAATACGGTGGTGAAACATTGATGATTGAAACAGCAATGTTTAAAGGTACAGGGAAACTTATACTCACAGGTAAACTTGGTGAAGTAATGCAAGAATCTGCACATGCAGCATTGTCTTATGTACGTTCAATATCTGACAAACTTAAAATAAATCCTGATATATTTAAAAAATATGATATTCATATACATATACCTGAAGGTGCAATACCAAAAGATGGTCCTTCAGCTGGTGTTGCAATAACAACTGCTATTGCTTCTATTGTTACAAAAAGAAAAGTGAAACCTAACATTGCAATGACTGGTGAAATAACTCTACAAGGACGAATACTTCCTATTGGTGGGTTAAAAGAAAAACTTATTGCAGCATATCGTGAAGGCATAGAAACCGTTTATTTCCCATATTTAAACACAAAAGATTTAGATGAAGTACCACAATATGTTAAAGAAAAAATAAAACTTGTCCCTGTTAAACATATGGACGAACTACTGATCTCACCTTCTGTGTTAGAACCTGCTAGTAGTAAAAAAACAAGGAAGTAATGTTATTTCTTTGCATCAGTATTATTTTATCCAAAATTAACCTTAATAACGAAATAACTAAATCATCAAACAACAGATATTATTCTCGTTCATAGGATGTCAAATACTTACGTAACTTAAATTTTACACCAAGTTGTTTCGCAATTGTTCTAACTTTATTAACATCTATCATTGGATGTGCTATTGTTGTTACAATAACTTCCTTAATATCTTTCTTTGCTTGTTTAATAAACTTTATTATTTTGTCAAACGGTTTATTTATGTTTGTTCTGTGTAGTTTTAAATACACTTCTTCATTATGAGCATTTAAAGAAACAGAGATACTATCAACATAATCTTTAATATGTTTACATATATTCATCTTATACCATGCATTTGCAAGACCGTTTGTATTAACCCGTATTTTATATTTGTTAAAATAATTTTTTTTAATCCACAGAGCTACTTTTTTAACTATTCTCCATCTCAGTAGCGGTTCACCATAACCACAAAAAATTATTTCTTTAATATCAGGATATTCTGCCAATTTTTTTTCTAACTCATTACATATTTCTTTAAAACTTGGTTCTTTATCTAAACCTAAGTTGTATCCTCGGAAAAGTTTTTTCCAACGAAATTTTATACAATAAGAACATTTCACTGGACATCTATTAGTTATATTTATATAAAGATTGTTTTTATATTTATAGACAATAGCAGGTTTCATGTTCACTTTATCTTTTTAAACAAAATTTCTGGTGTTCTAAACTCAGTTGTTCTGACACAAATTGTTTCGTTATTAACAAGATTTTTAAAATCTTCTGATAAATACTTTTCTTCATTGAAACAAGAAATTATTTTTTTACATACATTTGGCATCAATGGATAACATAACAATGTTACTGTTTTTACACAATAAAGTAAGTCTGAAATCACAGAAGTAAGTTTTTGTATTTCATTATTTTTGAACAACACCCATGGTTGTGTATCTTGGACATACTTGTTTGCAAACGATGATATTACTAAAGCTGTATCTAAAACTTTATGCATATCAAGGTTTTTAAAACATTCGTTGTAAGAATCGACCGTTGAACTAATAATTTCTTTAACATTTGAAGAAATGTTGTTTAATACCAACTTGTTATTAAAATACTTCTCTAACATACCAAAAGTTCTGTTCACTAAATTACCAAAATTGTCTGCAAGAAGTTGGTTATACTTTTGTTTCATTTCGTTAATTGAAATATCTCCATCTGTATCTAAAGGGAACGCAGAGATAACTAATGCACGTGTTGCGTCTGTACCGAACAGTTCTTGTAATTCTTTTGGTCTTATTATATTACCTAAAGTTTTTGACATTTTTTTACCTTCAATAGTAAAAAACCCGTGTGCTAAAACTTTTTTTGGTAATGGCAGTCCTATTGAAAATAATACTGCAGGCCAGATAACAGAATGGAACCATAAAATATCTTTTCCTATAATATGAAGATCACATGGCCAGAAATAAGAATTATTTTTTTCATTGTTAAGATTAAAATAGTTTATCCCTGATAAGTAATTTATCAACGCGTCTATCCACACATAAGTTGTTTGTTCTTCGTCAAAAGGTAGTGGAATACCCCATTTCAATGTTTTCCTTGAGATACTTATATCTTCAACTTTAAGTTGTAGTTTACCTAAAATTTCGTTTTTTCGTGTTTCAGGAATGATTTGTATTTCACCATTTTGTATTTTTTCAAAAATTAAATTTTTATATTTTGAAAGTTTAAAAAAATAGTTCTCTTCTTTATGTAGCACAGGTTTAGTTCTATGGTCAGGACAAACTCCGTCAACAAGTTCATCCTCAGAAATAAATCGTTCACATTGAACACAATACAATCCTTCATAATAAGTTTTATAAATATCGCCATTAGAATATAATTTTTGTAAAACAAGTTTTACAGTTTCTTCATGAAGTTTATCAGTTGTTCTGATAAAGTTTGAGTATTCTATATTAAACTGTTCCCATACATTTTTAAATTTTTCTACAATAAAGTCACAGTATTCCTTAGGCTCTTTGTTATGTCTCTTTGCAACTTCGTATATTTTTGCACCATGTTCGTCAGTACCAGTTAAAAAAAATGTGTCAAACCCTAAGAGTTTGTAATATCTTACTATAACATCAGCAATTATTGTTGTATAAAGATGTCCAATATGTGGCTCGTCGTTAACATAATAAATTGGTGTGGTTAGATAAAACTTTTTCATTTTTTTATTCGTCATAATCTGCGAGATACTTGTTTTTAGAAATGTATTTTATTACATATTCACTGACCGCTGTTTCAAAATTTGTAATTGGTAAATTATATCCACAAGAAAACAATTTTTTCATCTCAGCTTTTGTATAATACTGATACTGATTTTTTATTTCTTGTGGCATATCAATATATTCTATATTTGGTTGTAATCCTAAACTTTTAAACACTGCTGTTACTAACTGGTTAAAACTATGTGGTTGGCCAGTGCCTATGTTGTAAATACCAGTTAAATTTTTGTTTTTATAAAAAAACATTGTCATGTTCACCGCGTCTTTTATATAAACAAAATCGCGGAGTTGTTCCCCATCTTTGTATTCTGACCTATATGATTTGAATAATCTCACTTTACCAGTTGTTTTTATTTGTTCATATGCTTTTACTACAAAACTGCGCATATCGCCTTTATGATATTCGTTAGGCCCATAAACATTAAAGTATTTTAACCCAACAATTTTTGTCAAAAGTCCATTATGTTTTGCCCATAAATCAAACAAATGTTTTGAATATCCATACATGTTCAAAGGTTTCAATTTTTCTAACACTTCTTCGTTGTCTGAGAATCCTTGTGAACCATCACCATATGTTGCAGCAGAAGATGCATAAATAAATCTTATGTTTTTGTTAACTGCGTATTCACACAAAATTTTTGTGTATTCATAATTATTTTTTATATAATACTTAGCATCAGGATGTGTAGTAGATGAACATGCACCCATGTGAAATATTGTATCTATTTCAAACTTATCATATTTTCCATTTATAATATTATTTAAAAAATCGTCTTTCTCAACATAATCAATAAAATTAAGCCCTAAAAGGTTCTTCCATTTTATGTTATCTATTTCATCAACAACAAGGATATTATCTTCACCAAGTTTGTTAAGTTTCCATACAATACCACTACCTATAAATCCTGCACCACCAGTTACTATAATTAGTTTTTTCATTTTTTTCTCCTAAAAATAGTACTATTTAACATAATAACTTTCCAAATCAGCAAAAACACGTCCTATAAAAACCTTGCTTTCTAACCGCACTGGAAGTTTTCTTTCATCTGTTGTGATATAGACAAACAATCTTCCTCTCGCTTTAAACAAAGGAAAACTATTTAAGTCAACTTTAGGTTCTACTTTAAAACATTCGTACTCTTTATCAAAAATTTTAATTTTACAAATTTTTATAACATCTACGACCATAGGGTAAACAACTTTTCCTACCCATACTTGAAAAGTATATTTTTTACCAACTTCAATATTTTGTAACCTTAGCCAATATAACGACGAAACCACATCTTGAACAAAAGTAGGTATGTAACTAGTAGTTTTATCAGAAAGATAATACCAGAAATTGTCAACATGATTGAACACAACTTCTTCATGAGAAACATAACCAGCTTCGTTTTGATCTTTAACAAATTTTAGTGAATAAAAACCGTCAATGTCAACATACGAATCTGTTCTGTTTCTTACTTTATAGATCAAATCTAACGATTTGTTTGATTTTGTATTTGTATAAATATGATATACTTTATATTTATAAAGTTTTGTTGTTTCTATCCCCATTTCAGCTTCACCTGCTGGTATTATTTCCCAAAAAATTTTGTAGGTCAAAATCTCAGTTTTATAATTACTATTTATTTTTCTCAAACTAACGTTTTTATAAATTATTTGTTCTTCATTAAATTCAATTTCTTTTGAAAACAAGTTCAAACAAATTAAAAAAATCATTAGAATAAACTTTTTGTTTTTCATTTATATACAAACATACACACCCATTCATCTCCTTCCTGTTCTGCTAACAGGAGGATGCTGAAAACTCTGAATTAATTCTAATCTTCTCTTTATTTTTCCCTATGTTTCTAAAACAATAGTAACAGGACCATCGTTTATAATTTCTACGACCATATGTGCAGCAAACTTACCTGTTTTTATTTTTTCTGGCGGTATTAAAGTTTTAAGTTTGTCAACAAAATTGTTATACATCTGTAACGCAAAATGAGGTTTTGCAGCAGAAGTAAAATCAGGCCTGTTACCTTTTCTACAATCGCCATATAAAGTAAATTCAGAAACTACAAGTAGTTCACCATTTATGTCTAACACAGATTTATCCATTTTACCTAATTCGTTCTCAAAGATTCTTAAATTAACAACTTTTTTTGCTACATATTCAACATCTTGTTCTTTATCGTTTTCTTTTATACCTACAAAAACAACTAATCCTTTTGAAATTTCTTCTTTTACATTTTCATACGAAACAGACGCTTTATTTACTCGCTGGACTACTATTTTCATTTATTCAAACATATATTCAAACCTAAATTTTTTTAGATTCACAAAATTATATTGTTGTAATCCAAGTTTTGTTTCAGAAGTTGCTTGTTGTAAGAAATCAAAAATTGTAGGTTTTTCTCTGATAATTTCTACAGAACCTTTAATTTTTGCAAGATTCTTAACTTCTTCAACAGCATCTTCTTCATCACCGATAGCATCTATCATTTTTAATTCAACAGCTTGTGGTGCAATAAAAACTCTACCATCAGCAAATTTCATTACTTCTTCTTTATTAAGTTTTCTTCCGTCAACAATTGCTGAGATAAACTGTTCATATGCAGTATTAACTAAAGATTCAAACATTTGTCGTTCTTCAGGCAACATTTCACGAAACATAGAACCTACATCTTTGTATTTTGACGATTTTATAACTTCAATATTAACACCTATTTTTTTTAACAACCCGCTGATATTACCTACCTGTAGTATTACACCTACTGAACCTATAACACCACCTTCACAACTTATGATTTTGTCACAAGCAGAAGCTACATAATACCCACCTGATGCACAAAGTTCGCTAACATAACATACTACAGGTTTGTTATACTGAGATTTTAACCTTATGATTTGGTGGTACAACCTTTGCACTGCAGCAACTGACCCTCCAGGAGAGTTTATTTTCAATATTATACCTTTAACATCTTTACGTTTAAACAAAGTTGTTAGTTTTGTTACATAATAATCAGTATCTTTTTTTATAAAACTTGATGTAGAATCTCTGAAGTATATTTCTCCAACAAGGTCTACAACAGCAATTTTATCTTTTGCATATTTTTTTGATACAAACTCTTTTTTTTCTGATTTTGTTGGTGATTGATTTAAAATAATAATTAGTCCTAAGATTGTGCTAATAAAGAATAAAACAAAAATAAAATATATAAAATACTTCTTCATTGTTTTATAAATATCTCCTTATAAATTTTTTTACTCGGTAACCATATTTCATTTATATAATCTAAGTTGTATCTTTTAGCTAATTCTTTCAATGGTTTATTTTTTCTTCTTTCTTCTACAAGTGTTTTTATGGACACTTCTGGACATTTTTGGTTGATCAACAAAAGTTGTATTATTTCTGTTCTACCAAAGCCATACAAAAGTCGTTTTAATTGTTCAACAGTAATTGTATTTGATGAAAGTTCGACATTACTATCTGTAGAAGAGGAAACAACAAAATTTTCAGTAGAACTTTGTTGTCCATAAAAATAATTCATAATTTTTTCAACAGCGTTGTCTTTTTCAAACTTAAATTCTTGTGTTGAAGATGATACATAGTATGGTGTAAACCCAACACCAAACTCTACCATTTGTGAAAAACATAGATTAGCAAATGTTATCAACAAATAAAAAAACAGAATGTTTTTATTCATTTAAGAACCTGTCAAAAAAATTTTTTATATCGTTCTCTACAGATTTTATTGCAAGTGTTGCAATATATATTATTAACGAAAACTGCCAAATGTCTGCTATAGATATCACAAGACCTGTTTCAATATCTTCAACACGTTGGAAGTATTGCAAGTATTCTTTTACAACTTCGTCTACAGGTTTTTCTTTTACTTCAAGTTTTACTTCAGTATTACGATATTTCATTGATGGTAGTTGTATACCGCGAACTAACAAAAACGATTTTATTATTTCATCACTATAATTAGTTGTTTCTTTAAACTTAAAATTTAAAAGTTCGTATTTACTATACGGCAGATGTATAAACGCTGGGGATACTTCAACACTACCTTCTCTTACAACACTACATCCTTTATTAACTAAAGATTCGTTAACTAAAACATATGGAACAACAGTTTTTTTAAAAGTTTCTAATTTCTTGTATCTACTGCGAACAATTTTTGTTTTTTTAACTGCTTCTTCCCATTTTTTCTCTATATCTATATGTTCTTTCATATCTTTCCTTCAAAAATATCTAATGCAGTTTTTGCATCAGAAACTTTTATCACGCCTTCAATATCCCAAGTTTTGATACCAAAAACTTGTTTGTTGATAACTTTTGCTAACGCTATTTCTGAAAGAGTACCATATTCACCATTAATTGCTATAACACAATCTGCTGTTCTAACTATAATAGCATTTCTTGCATGCGACATTGAAGTTACTACAGGTATATCAATATACGGATTCGCATCAGTTTTATCTTTCCCAGGTAAAATTCCAACAACTAACCCACCAACACTTTTTGCTCCTTTTGAAGCTTCTTCCATCACACCACCCATACCACCACAAACTAAAACATATCCACGAGACGCTATTTCTTTACCTGTTTCAAACGCAATTTGTCGTATTTCTTCATCTTTTATAACCGACCCGCCTATTACTGCAACTAATTTTTTCATAGTTCAGTATTACATCTTCTTATATTTTTACTAATAATACAAAACTATTTGACATTTATCAAGTAATCAGTATAACTTGAACTTAATTTTATTACTTTTGTTGAAAAATGGTTGAAGAGAAACTTAAATGTAAGATATTTGAATCTAATACATAAATGTGAGTTGGTGCTATTTTATTCCATCTGAATCACAACATTAATACACCTACTCATCTTCTTTTTTTATCATTGCGCCCGGCGCGACTCGAACGCGCAACCTGCTGGTTCGTAGCCAGACGCTCTATCCAGTTGAGCTACGGGCGCAATAAACAAAAAGTTGATGAGTTAATTAGTTAATAGTTAATAGTTATGAGTTATGAGTGAACATTTGTTAAAAAATCAATAATTTAATAAATCAAAAACACAATAACTCACTATTTTCTTAAACTACCTAACACCTTTCTACTTACTACTATCTACTTCTTATACCGCAAGTTGTCCCGCCGATAGGAGACCGCTGAAAAATCCATCTTTTTTGTCATTTCTAGACCGTCATGGCGTGGCAATCTCCACTCATTCGTTATTGCGGTGGTTCTCCCACAAACTGTCCCGCCATTGGCGGGATGGCAATCTCACAATTTGCAAAACGCAGATACAATTTAATTATTTTTTATATCAGCACAAGGTGCTGAAACTACAACATAAAATGCGTGGTAGTTTCAGCGTCTTACGCTGACTATCTTTGTTCTTTTTTCGTCATTGCGAGCCCGTAATCTGCGGGATTCCTCGTCCCGCCAAAGAGGGAACATCTTAGTAGTATGAATACTTTTTCAGCAGTCTCCCGATAGCAGGACTGCGACTACATTGCACTAATCACTCACAACTCTGAACTATTAACTATTAAACTAATTCCTTCTTTTTTAAGAAGTTGTATTTTTTTATTTATTCCTTGTGAAAACCCGCCTAACTCACCTGATGATTTTATAACTCTATGACAAGGGATTATAATTGGTAATGGATTTTCATTTAATGCTTTTCCTACAGCACGATATGCTTTTGGACAACCAATTTTTTCTGCAACCCATTTATAAGTTCTTGTTTCACCTTTTGGTATTTGCAGTGTTACTACCCACACTTTTTTATAAAATTTAGGATAATCTTTAATTTTAAAAAAATTTTTTTTACCTAAAAAGAACAGAAGTTTTTTGTCTATATGATCCATATACAACAAAAATTTTTATTTTATTATTTTTGTACCTTCTTTCCAAACATCGTTTGTAATAAAAACTTCTTTGAGACCAACTTTAAAAAGTGTTTTTATTGATTTCAATTTTGGTATCATACCACCACTAACAACTTTTTGTTTTATTAAAGTATCTATATCTTTAACATTTAAACATTTTATTAACCTGTTTTTGTTATCAAACACACCTTCTACATCTGATAAAAACACCACTTTGTGAGGTTTAAACTTTAGCGCAATTGATGAAACAACATCGTCAGCATTGATGTTTACTATTACAAACCTTCTTCCTTGTTTTGCTAACCCTACCGAAGAAAGTAATACAACATAACTTTTTTCTAACAACAGGTCTAATAGTTTAAAATTTACTTTTTTAACTTTTCTTCCTACAAAACCCAATTTTTTATCAAGTTGTGTTAAAAGTATTCCGTTATCTACACAAGACAAACCTACTGTTTTAACAATCCCGCTATTAATAAACTTTTGTACTAAAAACTTGTTTATTAATCCACAAAGGATGCTTAAAACAATCTCTAATGTTTGTTCATCAGTATATCTTAATCCATCAACAAACCGTGGCTGTATTGCAAATTTCTGCATCCATAAAGAAACTTGTTTTCCACCACCATGAACAATTATTATATTGTCTTTACCATACCTATCTTTTATAAAAGAAATAAATCTATCAAGTTGGTTTTTGTCATCAATAATTTTACCACTGAGTTTTATTAACACTTTCATATTTTTTATAATACAAAAAATTGGACTAAAAATCTATAGTTTTAACAACTTTCTGCTAAGATGTCATTGTTAGCACTTTAGTGTGTAAATCTATAAACAACGAGATTACTTCTTCTGCAAACTGCAAGTTCGCGTAATGACAAAGAAAAAAAAGTCACAATGACTCCTATATTGTCATTGCGATCGCACAATTTGCGAAGTCAACTATCAACTATTAACTAACTGACTAAATTTCTAAATCAACACCTTGGATAGATTTTTTAATTTTTCTTAATCTCAAGGTTTTGATATTTATTGTTATATTTCCATCATCAACAGTTGTGAACACAGGAATGTTAAGTTTTTTAATTTCAGATACATATTTATCAGTTGAAACTACTAAAAATTTAGGTTTACATTTAAGTTTCTTAAGTTCAACAATATCTTCTTTATACTTCCCATGTCTTGGAACTTGAAGAAACAATATACAATTTTCTACCACATTATTTAAATACTTTGTTGGGATATCGTTTGTAAGTACTATGTTTACATCTTTATATTTTATTTTTACAAAAACTGAGTTGCTATCATAAAAACTTTCTTTATCATAAAGATAATTTTCATAATTAGGTATAAACTTAATATCTGTTTCTAAAAATTTTAGAGTTTTAGTTTTATCAATAAAACAAAGTTTTATATTTTTTTGTTTTAACTTTTCTATCAAATCTTTATATTCAAAATCTTCTGGTGGAACAAGTTCGTTTATACAAACATTTTTAACTTTGAAATTATCAATTAAAAACTCGCTACCACCATAATGTGGATAATGAGGATGTGTGATCAGTAAATAATCTATTGCAAAGACACCATTTTCTTTCAACCATGGAGATATTTTATACATTGCTGTTTGTTCAGAATCTGCAGTATCAACCAAAATGGTTTTATTATCTTCTGTTTTAATTAAAATACTATCGCCTAAACCTACATCTAAAAATGTTATCTTTAAATTTTTGTTAAACTCAAAGTTTGTAAACATTAAACTTATTGCTAGTATTGTCACAAACACTGATGTTTTAAACTTGTTTCTGTTCAACAAAACTGGTACTAATAAAACTATAACAAAATAATAAACAAAAATATTCAAAAGATCCGGTTTAGCAATGTTTATAACACAATATGGTATTTGTGAAAAAAATTTTACTATGTTTATATACACAAATGTTAAAAATTCAATTATCTTCCACATTATAAAATTTATTTTTGTCAAAAAACTTGTTATATATCCTAATATACTAAACCATAACAATACTGAAGTTATCGGTATTACAAATATATTGCTTAAGAAACTTATGATTGAAAACTTGTTAAAATAATAACCAATAAGTGGTATTGTAGCAACTTGTGCAGAAGTTGTCATTAAAAAAAGTTTAATTATGTAATTTAGTAAAGGATGTAGTTTTTCAACAAAAGTTTTTAAATAAGAATAAACCATTGGATAAAAATATATAATACCAAAACATGCAAAAAATGATAACTGAAACGAAACACTGAACAAATTCGATGGGTTTATTAATAAAACAACAAATGCTGCAAAAATTAATGAACGAACAGAGTTTTGTTTCCTTGACAACAATTCTGAAATACTGAATGATAACACTATTATTGTTGCTCTTACAACTGGTGGTGAACATCCAGTAAGCAACATAAAAAATACTGTAAAAAAAGAACTAAAGATTATTCTTATTCCTCTGTCAAAAACAAAAAATTTTAAACCAAAATATAAAAAAGTGTATACAAATCCTACATGAAGACCACTTACTACTAAAACATGTGCAACACCAGCATCCTGGAAATACTTATAAATTTCATTTAATTCTGTATTTTTATACCCTATGGTTAATCTTAAAATAACATCATTATAAGGTTGTGCTATGTTTAATTTTGTTAATTCAACTAGTTTTTCTCTTAATTTGTTAACTACAAAAAATACTTTGTTTATAATCTTATATGCAACAGTTTTGTTTCTGTTTATCTTTAAAACTTCTTCTATAAATCCGTATTGTGTTACATCAAATGAACTATATAAATAAAACTCATAGTTGTTTCTAAAAGATATATTTTTTAATACAACTTTTGTTAAAACATAATCACCAATGTTTAACTCGTCATACAAATCGTTATCAACAAAAACAAAAAGTTTTTGTTTCTTATCTAAAAGGAGAACATAACTATTTGTCTTATTTTGTTGTTTCCACAAAATTTTGCTATATATAATTTTTTCTTTCTTTTGTAAAGATGTATATTTAACTGATGAAGAAAACACAATATGTTGAACTATTATAAAAATGAGATATATTGAAAAGACAAAATAAACCAAGTAGTATAACAATGGTAAGTTAAAAATTTTATTCCAATTGATAGCAGTTTTCACCGATCAAATGTCTCAATTCTGTTAATACTTTACTTGATGGAAGAATTTTATGTTCAGTTTCAACTAAAACTTCATCAAAATTTTTTGTTAGAATTTTGAAATAAACTTTTGTGTTCCCAGGATATTTTTCTATAACCTTTTTTAATTTTTTAATATATTCATCATCTACACCAACATTTGATATTGTTATATAAATTTTGGATTTGTTTTTATAAATTTCTTCTTTGATAGTATCAAACAAACTTATTTTTTCAGCAATTATACATTTTTTATCTTCTTGAATATCAACTCTCCCTTCTACATAAACTACACTGTTTTTATGTATTACAGATTTAGTTTCTTCATATAGTTTGTTAAACACAACAACTTCAACTTCACCAGTTAAATCTTCTAAAACAAATCTTACAAATGATTGTTTATTTTGGTTCAAAAATTTTTTTATAGCAGATATCATACCAACAACACTAACTTTACCATTAGAGTTTGGTAAATCAATTATGTTATATGCAACAACACTTTTAATATCATTAATATATTTTTCTAAAGGATGGCCAGACCAATAAATTTCTGTAAGCTGGTGTTCAAAAGAAAGTATTTCTTGTTCAGTAAATTTTTCTAACGAATTATCTTTTTTTTCTTCATCAACTGAGAACAACATTTGTTGTTGGACACCTTTTGGTTTTTTTTGTTCAATTTTGTTTAAAAACATTTTTCTTACCTTACATTTTTCTTCAAGCGACATTTTGTCTTTATACAACGAATCCATTGCTCCTGACAAAACAAGTGCTTCCATAACACGTTTGTTGACTTCTTTATTATCAATAATAGAAACAAAATCTTCAAACGATTTTATTTCCCCAACTTTTTTCCGTAAACCTACAACAAATTCAGCTGCTGTTTCACCAACATTTTTTATACCTAACAATCCGTATCTGACAAATTTATCCCCTTCTTTTGTAAAATACACATCAGAATGGTTAACATCTGGTGGTAAAAGTTTGAACCCCATTTTTTCTGCTTCTAACAAAAATTTTCTATAATTTGTTTCTTCCTCTTTTTGTGATTTTATTCTTGCACCAGAACGTATTTCTGCGTTTATCAACGATATTAAAAACTCAATAGGATAATGTGCTTTTAAATATGCGCATCTGTAAGAAGTTAATGCATAAGCAGCAGCATGTGATTTGTTAAACCCGTATCCACCAAAGTTCAGTATTTGTTGAAAAATTTTTCTTGCAATAGATAAACTGATACCATTTTTTTTAGCACCGTTGATAAACCTATCTTCCATTTTTTCAATTTTTTCTAACACTTTTTTTGCAACTGCAGAACGTAATTCATCAGCTTCTTCTGGTGAGAAACCGCAAAGAACTTGTGATATTTTCATTACTTGCTCTTGATAAACAATAACACCATAAGTATCTTTTAAAATACTTTCTAACGATGGATGGTCATATACAATTTCTTTCCTTTTATGTTTACGTTCTACAAACTCGTTCACCATACCACTATAAATAGGCCCAGGCCGATAAAGCGCTATACATGCAATAAGGTCTTCAAATAAAGTAGGTTTCATCTTTCGTAACAAATCTTGCATACCTGAAGATTCTAATTGAAACACACCAGTAGTTGCACCTTCTTGTAACAACTTGAATGTTTTTTTATCATCTAATGGTATATCTTTTAAATTAAGTTTAATACTATGATATTGTTCTATTAACTTTATTGTTTCTTCTATGACAGATAAAGTTTTCAACCCTAAGAAATCAACTTTAAGCAATCCTAACTTTAATACAATTTCGTCATAATACTGTGTCGTTATAGGATCATCTTTTGAACGTCTGAACAATGGTGTATGGTCAGTAATATCACCACTTGAAATTATAACACCAGATGCATGTATACCACTATGTCTTGGCCTGCCTACAATATCTTTTGCATAATCTAAAATTTTTTTAACATTTTCATCTTTTTCATAAAGTTCTTTGATCTCAGAAACTTCTTTTATTACTTCTTCAACATTCATTTCAGCTGAAGGTATAAGTTTTGATATTTTATCAGCCAAACTTACTGGCAGCCCTAACACACGTGCTACATCACGTACTGTATTTTTTATTTTCATTGTACTAAAAGTAATAATCTGTATAACATTTTTTTCACCATATTTGTTTTTAACATATTCTATTATTTTATCTCTACCATAATCAGCAAAATCTATATCTAAATCAGGCAGTTCTTTCCTTGCAGGGTTTAAGAATCGTTCAAACAACAATCCATATTTTATAGGATCCACATCTGTTATGTTTAAACAATAACTAACCAGAGAACCTACTCCTGACCCACGACCAGGACCTACAGGGATACCATTTTGTCTTGCATAATTAACAAAATCTTGAACAATTAAAAAATATGCAGAGAACCCTTTTTGTCTGATCTCTTCAAGTTCATGTTGTAATCGTTCCGTATATTCCATACTGATATGTTCAAATCGTTTTTTTAACCCTTCATAACACAACTTTTCTAACATACTATCTGCAGTTTCTCCTTTAGGTAAAGAAAATTCTGGTAAATATACTTTACCAAACTCTATTAACACATTACATTGTTGTGCAATTTCAACAGTGTTTTTTACAGCTTCAGGACAATCTTTAAAAATTTGTGCCATTTCTTGTGGCGATTTAAAATAAAACTCTTCAGTTTCAAACTTTAACCTGTTGGGATCATCTAAAGTTGTCCTTGTACCTATACATAACAAAACTTCTTGCAACTTTGCATCTTTTTTATTTACATAATGTACATCGTTTGTAGCAACAACTTTTAAATCAAACTTTTTTGCTGTTTCATAAAGTTTTGGCAAAATTTTTCTTTGGTCTTCAATACCATTATCCATAAGTTCTATATAAAAATTTTCTCTACCAAACACATCTATATAAAACCCAACTGCTTTCTTTATTTCTTCTTCAGAACTTTCTTTTAACAAAAGATATGGTATTTCACCTTCTAAACATCCTGAAAGAACAATTAATCCTTCTTTATATTCTTTAAACCATTCTTTTTTTATTTTACCTTTTGACGCAACTAAATTTTCTACATATCCTTTACTTAACAACTTCATTAAATTTTTATATCCCTCATTGTTTTTCGCAAGAACAGTAAGATGGAAACTTTTCCTTTGGTCAGAAACAACATTTTGTGGATCAATATATATTTCACATCCTATGATAGGTTTTATACCTGAAGAAGTTGCTGCTTTATAAAACTCTATTACACCAAACATATTCCCATGGTCAGTTATTGCTAAAGAAGACATCCCATATTTTTGTGCAAGAAGGAAAATATCTGCAGGCTGTCCATTGTTATCAAATACCCTACATACACCATCTAACAACGAGTATTCTGTATGTAAATGTAAATGTACAAATTCGTTCATACAAAAACCTCTGGTATTTTATACCCACAATCTTTTAAAAGTTTAAACAACATTCTTCTTTTTTCCTCATATTGTGGTTCAAAAATTTGTTTACACAACATGCTACTTTTTTCTTCAGATAAAACCTTACATGCAAATGCTATACAGGTTTGTTCTCCACATTGTTTACAATTTGTCTGAGGAAGCAATTTATATATTTCTAACACATTAAGTTGGCTTCTTCGTTCATACAAAGGTTCTATTTTATCTTTGTTTTCATAAATAAAATTTATCTGTTGTTTTATCCAATCACAAATTTTGTTTGCAGTTTGTACATCTTTAACTTGGCCAGCAGCAATCTCTTTTGGATGTAAAGTTATAAGCCCATCTTTTTTAATTGTTAAAGTATGTCCTTGGTGGTTATAGATAGCACCGTCAATAATTCTGTTCAAATAAGGCATAAGGTCAGAAATATCTTTATCAAGTTCTTCATGAAACCTTATTTTGTTTGCATCAGCTAAACAAGGTAAAACTTTTATTATTTTTATTTCTTTAACATACATATAAAACCACTCCACATAATTGTGTATTTATATTATTATAAAATAGACCTAACAAAATTCAATACTTAATTTTTCTGTTGAAAAGTTGTTTTTGAACAGATAAAAAAAGTCATATAATATACAGGTAAGTAAAACTTAAATAAGAAATTTTTAATTTCTTAAAAAAAAACAGAATTTTTTTATCGTTTTTTATCTAACAAACTTTTTGCTTTTTTAGCAATAAACTCTGCAGTTAAACCAAAAACTTTAAATAACTCCCATGCGTTTCCTGACGAACCAAACTTGTCTTCAACACCAATCATATCAACTATTACTGGTTGTTCAAACTTTTTTTCTTTAACTATGATACCAGCAACTATATTCCCAAACCCACCTACTTGGTGTTCCTCTGCAATAACAATAACACCTGTATCGTTCACTGCTTTTAATATAGCATCTTTATCAATTGGTTTTATAGTATGAACATTTAAAACTCTTGCTTCTACATTAAATTCTTCTTTAAGTATCCATGCAGCACGCATTGCTTCAGGAACTAAAATTCCGCAAGTAATAATAGTCAAATCTTCATTTTCAGATTTATATTCAGTTGAAAGATAAATATCAAACGCGTCAACAAAATTTTCTTTTTCACCACGATATCTTATAACATTTGCAATACTGAATTTGCATGGAGAATCTGTTTTTGTAACCACAGGTGTTGCTTCTCTTGCAAACCTAATATTTACAGGACCATTAACATATGCTACTTGTAATACAAGTTTCTCAAGTTCAATCACATCTGCTGCTGTTACTATTTTCATATTAGGCAAATAATAAACATTAGATATATCTTCTAACGACTGGTGTGTAGCACCATCTCTGCCTACATTGATACCACTATGTCCACTAGCAATTTTTACTGGTAAATTGTTATAACAAACACTTGTTCTGATCTGTTCCCAGTTCCTACCTGTAGCAAACACGCCAAAAGAACCTATGAAAGGTATCTTCCCTTCTTTAGCTAACCCTGCTGCAACTAATGTCATATTAGCTTCAGCAATACCCATTGAAAAAAACCTGTTTTTTCTTTCAGGATGGTTTTTATAAAACATATCCATTCTTATTGACGAAGTAAGATCAGCACATAAAGATACAACTTTTTCATCTTCTGATAGTTTTTCAATTGCTTTACCGAAACCATCTCTTGTAGATACCATCTTAACTTTCATTTTTTCAGCAGTGTTCCACCAATAATTTTTAGAAAACTTTGGTATTATACTATCAACTTTTTTATTAACTTCTTTTTGATACTCTTCTACTATTTTTGAATATAAATTTTTACATTCGTCTATTAACCCTGTACAACCAATGTCTCTTAAAGCAACTTCAAGCGTTTCTTTCCCACCACAAATGCCATGTTTAGGTGCAATACCATGATATTCTACAACATTTTCTGCATATGACACTGCCTTACCTTTAATTGTATCAGCAATAATTACTGTAGGTTTATTCTTGATTTTCTCAGCTTCATCTAACGCATTTATAATTTGTTCTATATTATGTCCATCAATAGTAATCACATGCCAACCAAACGATTTATATTTTTCTTCTAATGGTTCTACATTCATAACTTTTTCAACAGGACCATCAATCTGTAGTTTGTTTCTATCAATAATTCCTACGAGATTGTCAAGTTTATAATGTGCAGCTGACATCACACTTTCCCAAATAGACCCTTCTTGTTGTTCACCATCGCCCATTATACAATATACACGATAATTTTTATTTTCTAACTTTGCATTTAGTGCACTGCCTACTGCAACACCTAACCCGTGTCCTAAAGAACCACTGGATATTTCTACCCCAGGTATTTTAAACCTATCTGGATGTCCTTCAAAACCTGACCACAACCTTCTCAATTTAACCACTTCTTTTATATCAAAATATCCTGAGATACCTAAAGAAACATACAACGCTGGTGCCTTATGCCCTGCTGACCAAAACACTCTATCTCTATCTTCCCAATTAGGATTTTTAGGATCATGTTTTATTTTTTTAAGATATAAAACACATGCTATGTCCATAATTGATAATGACCCGCCAGTATGACCACTATTAGCACAAGTTATTGCTACCATAACCCAAGCACGCATCTCTTTAGATTTTTGTTTTAATTCGTCAATAGTATAATCAACTAAAACTTTGCCTGTATTAGAATCTATAATTGGCATAGGTTTTTACTCCTTTTATTTACTTCTAGAAGTTTTTAAAATCATTCTGAGTTCTTCTGCAGTTTGGTTAAGTTGTTCTTTCATCTTTTTTTTCATCAAATTCACCATACATACCAGCAACATAATTCCATAATATACCCAACCTGCGGAAAAGAATTGTTTCACACTGAGCCCAAACATCTATACATGGATGTACACGACCATACTTTATTGCTTCTTTAAACATTTTTCTGTTATTATTAGCATCAAAATATGGTGTATCATATGCATCTATAGTTGCAGGGACAAAACCTGTATATTTAACATATTCAATTTGTGCTTCTTTAGAAACAAGATATTTAACAACTTCCCATGCTTGTTTAGGATATTTTGTATTTTTAAATATTACAAGATTACTTCCACCTAAAAATGTATACCTTCCAGCAGGACCTTTAGGATAAAGTGCAACAGCATACTTGTCTGCAGCTAATGTGTTATTAATCCCACCTTCTTCTGGTGGTAAAGAGAAACTTCTTACCACCCAAGAACCACTTGTAATAATTGCATATTTACCATTAGCAAAATTAGCTTCTACTTGTGAAGTATTAAGTTCAAGAGCAGATTTAGGTGCATATTTTTTTGCTAATTGTGTATAAAACCATATACCTTTAAAACTTTTTTCACTGTTTATAATAACATCTTTTTTATCAGGAGTTAACCAATCACCGCCTGCTGCCCATATCCATGGACTAAAATTATAAACCACATTCCAATCATTTTTCCCGGGAACACCTATCGGGTACACACGAAAATATCCTTTTTGCGATTCTAACTTTTTTGCTTCTTCACCTAAATATATATTCCCTTTTTCATCTGAAACAATATATGCATCTTGCAATTTTTGTAATGTTTTTTCAAACTCTTCCCATGTATCAAGATTTTTCGTTGTTAACCCTAATTTATCAAATATATCTTTTCTATAAAACACAGCTCTTGCATCTATAAACCATGGTATAGCAGTAATTCTACCTTCTATACCTGAAGTTAACCATGCTGCAGGAACAAATTTTTTAACGCCTATTTCTTTATCAACTAATTCTGTTAAATCCATAAGAACACCCATAGAAGCAATTGTACCTGACCATGTGGTCCCTATCTGACATATATCAGGTCTTGTACCACCAGTTGCAGCAGTTGTTATCCTTGACCATGCAGAACCCCAATCTATAACTGTCACTATTATATCTATTTCAGGATGTTTGTCTTTAAACGGTTTCAAAATTTCTAACAATCTTTGTTCTGCTTCAGAACTGTTCGGCATTATCCATATGTTCAAAGTAATTTTGTTAGTAGCTTCTTATTTTTTGCTACAACTTGATATAAATATCAATGTAACTAAACCAAAAAATATAAGTATTTTTTAACCATAATTTTTGTCCCTCCTGAATAAAAAGAAAATTACAACTTTATCAACTCAAAAACTTCTAAACTCAACAACCTAATAACTTAAACACGGCTACTAAATTGCTTACAAATACGAAATGTATGACAAAGAACATTGTTTTTAGTTACTATAACCAACAAAGTTTTATTCTATTACAACTTTATAATTTTTTATCAAATTATTATTTTTTATTTCAACATTTATTTTTTTATCCACTAAACTTATTTCAATCCATGGCACTCTCATTTTTTCCCAATCAGCAAAAGTTAATAATGGTATTTTAACAGGTATTCTTACAGGACTAACCACTATAGTTTTTTTAACAACATCAATTTTTATCCCAGCTAATGCAAAAAATAATCCTATAGAAGTTATCCCACGAAGATAATAATGTAGATGGTTCCATCCATAAGTGTCAACAAAACATCCACCTCTACCTTGAGTGTTTTCAAATAGTTCAAACTGCCAATATCTATCTGTTAAATCTAACAAATCTATACCTAAATAAGCAGCAACAAAATCTCGCCATAAGTTCTGTGATATCCATATATTACTTTTATCAACACTAGTGTGAGTACAACCATATTCTATCAAAGTGTTTTTATAAGAATTATAAATATCAGTTTTTATTTTTTCATAATTTATATCTATCTCAGTATTTGTTAACAACAGATATAAAAGCCCGTTTGATGTATATATAGAATATGCATCCCATCCTTCTAAAACACCTGTTATAACTTTTTTACTCCACGGGTCTATTATATTATCTACTTTTTTATTAAGTGATACAATATAATGATCTTTTAACCATGCTTTTTTTTCTAAAGTAAAATTTATTTTTTTAATCATTTGTAAACATTTTTGTTTCAACTTAATATCATTCATTTTTTCTGCAATTACATACACTGCATGATATGTAGACAATGCTTTAACACCTAAATATGTTTGTTCTTTAGCAAATTGTACAGCTGGTGATGCATCATCCACAGTGTTTGCAGTTCCTCTATCTGGGAAACCATTTCCTGTTGTATCACTTTTAATAACAAACTCTATTAACCGTTTTACTAACTTATAATAATTTTTTATCAACTCGTCCTTCCCTGTAAACCTCCACAAAACATAAAGTAATAAAATAAAATTACAATTTTCTTCTACTTCCATATCATGTGGATACGCCATACTTTTTGCTTCAAACAACGCACCTATATCATGAGAAACAACATTTTTCTTTACATATTTACTCCATTGACAAATTTCTTTTTCTAAAAGTTCAGGCCAAAGTAATAAATATATAAGTGCGATATTATATTCTACATCAACAGTAGAATGGTAATTACAATTCCCTTCTAACACACTAAACCATTCAGAGTGAGAATCATACCCCCACCATGTGTTTGCAAGATATGTTTGAAACGAAAATGATAAAAAGTTAAGTTTTGTTTTACTCAATGACGATTCTAAAAACAAAGATTCAAAAAAATTGTTTTTTGTAAGTATTTTTTTAACACTATTTTTTGCATAGTTTACTACAGAATTTATGTTATCAAAAAACTTCCCGTATAAAAGTTTATATTTCCCACCTTTTGTTTCTAAAACAACATCTTTGCTGTATCCTGCAATCACAAATTTTGCACTCCAACCTTTTTTGTTATCAACTTTAAATGGTAGATTTATAACATAACTGTTTTCTTTAACTTTTTGTTTCCTAACTTTCTTAAACCCAACTATTACTAACTCACCATCAATTTTTATATCTGAATCACTATCTTCTATTTTATCCACAAGTCCACTACAAGTGTTTAATTTATAATTACAACTATAACTTTTTTTCAACAATATACCATTTTTTATTAAACTTAATTTATCTTTTGGTTCAGCATCTAATTGTATAAAAAATTCTCCAGTTAAAGTTTTATTATCTCTATTTTTTGATACAAGTTTGTTTATTTTAACTTCTAAATAGAAGAACGGCGCTGTTGAAAGTTTCTCATCTTTAGGATAAAAAGGAGAGGTAAACTTTAGTTCAACATAAAGTCCACTGGACACATCCTTAGCTTTGAAACAAACACTTGTTAAAGAAATATCTTGTTCAACAAAATCAAAATTGTCAAACTTTTCAGTGAACGGGGACGACTTAACTTTATTATCATAAACAACACCTATTGACAAGTTCAAAAGTTTTTCACATATTATTCCAGCTGGTGAATAAAACAACTTTTTTTGTTGAGGTATAAAATGCAAATGAATTCTTGAACCTAATTTTGACAAAACTGTTTCGTATAATATACTCATTTTTTTATTTAATAAGAGACAAATTATCTATATAAACAGTAAAACTTGCTCCCATTGGATCTTTTGGAGAAATATGTAAAGTATAAACATCATCTAAATCAAGTTTTTTATCATTTCTATCTCCAGGTTGGTAATCAGTATCAACTGTGAATGTTTCAAAAGGTAAAGTAATTTTTATCCATTTATCAGTTTCATATATTCTAAAATTACATCCCCAAAAAGTTTTTGATTTCTTTTCTTCAATTATAAAATGTAATCTTATTTTTTCACTACTATTAACCCATAATTCTATAGCGTTAAACTCACTCCAATCCAAATCTTTATTAACATAAACCAATCCTGCATAATCTTTTAACACAAAATCTGTTTTAAGAGCATATTGCCCATACTTTGTTTTATCCTGTATAACAGCAGTGGTTAATTCAGACATTTGTCCTTTGTAAGACCCCCATCCTTCAAGTTTACCTTTTTCAAACCCGTCAAGTAGTTTAAATGTTGGTTTAACAACATTTTGTTCTTTATCACCGCTGAACATTATTTCTAAATAGTCAGAGTATGCCCATACCATCTTTGTTTTAATTTTAAAACTATGTTTTCCTTTGGTAAGATAAACTTTTGTTTTTCTTACACCCCAATACTCACCATAAACATCTGCAGTAGTAGTTAAAGTTGTAGTATCTTTTTCTAATGTAATAGATTTATCATCGAGATAATACTCGTATGTTTGTTGGTCCCAACGAGAAGTGTTAGAATTCCAATACACATCGCCAGAACGTTCCCTGTGTTTCAAAACATATTCACCATCAGTTGCTGCAAAAAATTCTATAACAATACTATCACCTTCATCTGGTAATACAACAGAACCTTCATCATCATATTTCCTGTTTTCTACAGCAATAGGTGTTTGTCCTTTATCTTCAACAATTTTGAAAAACTTTTCTGTTTGCAATTTCCCACTTCTGGACATAAAGAAAGTAATATCTTCATATTTAACAACATTTTTAGTTTTATCTTCAGCTTTTATTCTTAAATTTATTTCTCCACTTTTACCATCAGATAATAATAAAGCAACATATTTACCATTTTTTAAATTCATAGGAGTATAATTTTTACCACCATCAATACTATACGCGACAACAGAAATTTCGCCTTCGTATTGAACATCACATATTATTTCTGTCCCACCAATATACAACTCACCAGGTTGTGGATTTAAAACAACTATTTTTATATCTTGTTTTGCTACATTTTCAACTTTTATATTAAAAAATGTTCCTCCAACAATTTTGTCTTTACTTCTTGCTCTGAGATAAATTAAATGTTCTCCCATCTTTATAATTTTTTGAATTTATTATTGTTTCATACTTTCCATTTTTAAAACTTAGAGTTTTATATTCTTTTTCATCATCTATTTTATATTCTACATTATCAACTTGTTCTTCACTTATAACTTCAACTTGTAACAAAACATCACCTTTAACCTTACTATTTCTCAAAGGTGATTTTATACTAAACCCTGTCTTACTATCAGAAATACACATATTAAATACATACAACGCAGCTGCGTCTATTGTAGCTTCGTTACATCTATGATTTCCTAACTGGTCAACATAAAAAGGTTTGTTTTGTGATATATAAAGTCCTGGGACAACAGAACCTTTTATAGGATTTGATTTACCTAATGTAGTATACTGATTTTTTGGATATTTTTCACCTATACCTACAACAAATGAATATCCAATAGGATTTAATCCTAAAACCCATTTTTTATAATTCACTAATCTGTCTATAATACTCACATCATTAAAAACTTTAGATATAAAATAAAGATCAAAAGATGTACCTAAAACCATAGCATTTGTTCCCCATTCCCATGCGTCAATAAATCCTGTCATCATATAAAACGGGTTTTCAATAGATACTGTTTCACTTTTCTTTAAATAACGTTCTAACTTCTTTTTTTTATTTCAGATTTTACTATATTGTTATTACTGAAAGTATAAAGTTTAACTAAACTTATAATTGGTTGGTAAATCCAACTCATATGGTTCAAACTACCATCTACTGCTTCTATCTCTCTATATTTTTCTTCAGCAAATTTTAGATATTTTATATCGTTAGTAGTTTGATAAAGTTCAACTGCAGCCCAAAAAACATTTGTTTTATTTCCCGGATATCTACCATAGCTAAACGGTATAGTATCATATTGATTTGGATGTTCTTCAATCCATTGCCATCCTTTAACAGCTGCTTCTAAACATTTTTTTGCTAAATCTGGTTCATAGGTTTTTAACACTCTTGCTGCAACAGCTACTCCTGCAACAAACCGTCCTGCAATATCAGTATATTTATCTGTATCTAAGAACCTTTCGTCATTAGTCCCTATTTTATTATCAGTTTCATACTCTGGAGCTCCTTTATAATTCCAGCCAGAGAACACTCGTTCAAACACACCACCATCTTTATCTTGCATTTTTAATAACCATTCTACACCAAACTTAATTTCTTCAATTATATCAGGAACATTGTTTTTATTAAAATCTTCTTTAACATTAAACTCTTCAAAAGTTATACTTAAAATACCAACAACTACTGCTGCATTACCAATATATTTATTATAATCTCCAACATCATGCCAACCGCCAGTAACATCAATATATGTCCCAGCAGGATATACAACATCTTGATTCAATATAAGCGCACCAGAAAGTTCTTTATTTTTTTCAGGTGTTACAGCATCATCTAAATGACATTTTTTATGATATTTTGTTTCAACTCCACATCTTTGTGACATAAAGTATTCATTTATTGTATCAGAATACAAACTTTTATACAATCCTTTTTTAATTTTGAAACTAACAGATTCTTGTCCTTGATATACAACTTTGTATTCACCTTCAGTTTTTAATAATGTAATATCACCTATATAATAATAGTTTTCATAATACTTTCCCCATAAAGAAACTTCTCATGATAAAATCACTTGTCCATCTTTGTTTTTTACCAAAAATTTAGTATCACTAATTTTTTTATCACTTACTAAATAAAACAATTTTGTATCATATGGTGAAAATCCAGCTTGGCTTACAATAATATCTGTCGCAGACAGAGTATTGTTTATAACAAAAAACAAAAAAGTAGATAAGTACAGATAAATTATTTTTTTCATACAATTTTTTTCCTCCTATTATTTTAAGTTTTGTTAACTATTTTAATACAATAGTGACACTATAGATCGTTATTTAGCATTATCTTGTATCAGCAAGATGGTATATCAACATTTCATACATTTTGTCACTACGAGCCGTCAGAGTGAGACAATTTTTACTCTTTTCATCATTGCGAGAAGTCCCGCCTTCAGCGGGACGACAAAGCAATCTCATCGTAAAAAAGGGATTACCACTTCCGCAATTTGCGGGCTCGCAATGACAGAAAAAAGAACAAAGATAAGCAACGTGAGACGTTGCGACTACCTATAATTTTGCGTAATTGTAGTTTCAGCACCTTGTGCTGATACAAAAATTAATTAAATTGTATCTGCGTTCTTAAAACTGTGAGATTGCCATTCCGCCAATGGCGGGACAGTTTGCAGGACAACCCTTACAATGACAGATGGAAGAAAATTGCTACGCTTTCCCGTTTTTGACAGGATTGCTTGCAATGACAAAAAAATAGTTTTTTTTCAGTACTCTCCTAAAACTGGCGGAACATAGCAATCTCTTACAACTTATTGGACAAATCCGACTGCCACATTTAACACAACTTTGTATTGTCAAACACACATCATCATAACTTCTTAAAAGTTTCTTTAACAGAATGGTACAGAGAACAGTATATTTGATAGTATTTTTCGTATTTTTCAACATTATTTTTATCAGGTTTTACACTACCTGTTATTTTAATTATTTTTTTACATGCATCTTCTATTTTAGGATAAACTTTTGTTCCAACACCTGCTAACAATGCTACACCTAATGCTGCACCTTCAGTAGGTGTTATAGTAACAATTTCTGTATTTATAATATCAGCTAAAATTTGGCACCATATTTTAGATTTTGCTCCACCGCCAGAAATACGTACTTGATGAACTCTGATACCAAGATTTTTAATAATTTCTAATGAATCCCGTAATCCAAAACTTACACCTTCTAACACAGATTTCACCATATGTTTTTTTGTATGTTTCAAAGTTAACCCAAAAAACACACCTCGTGCATAAGGATCAGCATGAGGTGTTCTTTCACCACTTAAATACGGAAGAAAAATTAATCCTTCAGACCCAGATGGTATTTTATCTATTCCTTCAAGAAGAATTTCATACGGATCAACTTTTTTCTCATATGCAATTTTTACTTCATCTTGACCTAAATTATCTCTGAACCATCTCAGTGACCCTCCTGCTGACAACATCACTCCCATAACATGCCATTTTCCTTCAACTGCATGACAAAATGTATGTATTCTTCCTTCAGGATCAACTTCTGGTGTTTCACTAAATGCAAAAACAACACCTGATGTACCAATAGTTATAGATATTATACCAGGTTCTACAATACCACTACCTACAGCTTGAGCAGCTTGGTCTCCTCCACCACCTACAACAGGTGTCCCTTCAACAAGACCAGTAAGTTTCGCTGCTTCTTTATTAACTTTACCAGTTATTTGATGTGATTCAAAACAATCTGGCATCCAAGATAAAGGTATGTCTAAAAGTTTTAACATTTCTTCAGACCATTTCCTTTTTTTAACATCAAACAACAACGTCCCTGACGCGTCTGACACTTCAGTAGCATATTCACCTGTTAAACAAAAACGTATATAATCTTTAGGAAGTAAAACTTTATGTATCTTATTATATGTTTCAGGTTCATTATTTTTTACCCAAAGTATTTTACCTACTGTGAAGCCAGTGAGAGCAGGGTTTGATGCTAACTCTATCAACTTTTTTTTACCTATTTTTTCTGTGATAAACTCACATTCTTTAGCAGTTCGTTGGTCACACCATAAAATACAAGGTCTAAGTATTTTGTTTTCTTTATCAAGGAATACAGAACCATGCATTTGTCCTGATAAACCAACACCTAAAATTTTTGTAGTATCTATATTTTTTGCAACATTTTTTATAGAAACAACAGTAGCGTTCCACCAATCTTGTGGATTTTGTTCAGCCCAGCAAGGATACGGAGTAGAAATCGGATATTCTATAACAGAACTATTAACAATTTCTCCTTCAGTAGTTATAAGCAATGTTTTAACACTTGTTGTCCCTATATCTATTCCTAACAAATAATTCATAGATTATCTCTCCTGATATTTTTTATATACTTTATCAACAAATTTTTTATCAAGACCAAGTGCTTCATATACTATTTCATAACATCTTACTGCATCTTTATTTTTCTGTGCTTCAATTAAAGCTTGTAAATCAATTTTGTCTACTACACTTTCTATAAATTCCCAATGTAAAACACTTCTTTTAACTGCTTCAACATGGTCTTCTGTATATGGGAACAAATCAAAACCTATCCGTTCACCATTTTTACCATAATCATATTTCCTTAACTCTACACACAAAGCTAATGTATCTATAAAATTTGAACATCCGACCATGTTATCATCGTCAAATACTCCCCAACCACTATTACCATGATGATGTCCTAAAAGGTTTTCTTTTAACAACAACGCTGCATATTCTGCTAAATGTTCCCCATTCATTATCAAATGTTGCCAATCCATGTTTACCTTAACATTTTTTGTATCTGTACCTAAAGATTTTATTTTGTTTATAACAAACATTGTCATACCGATATTACGCATAAGAATTTTCATTACAGGTTCACTATTTTTATGTTCTAACAAAACAACAACATTTTTTGAATTAGCATATTCTACAACTTCTTGCATACTTTCAATAAAATAGTTCCATATATCTGAATACGATGCTTGGAATGGATAATTATACCCTTCTCCACCAGGCCAAATTATAAGTTTTGCTTTAACATCTTTACACATATCAATTGCTTTTTTTACTATAGATACAGCTTTTTTTCTTAACTCTTTTTTAGGATTTGTGAACCCGCCTAAAGCAAACTCTGGCATACAATGTAATCCAATAGCAATAGCATAAATATCATGTTCTTTACCAAGAATTTTTTGTATCCTATTTAAATTTTCTTCGTTTATCTAGTTAGGATAATGAAATTCGTACCCGTCTATTAAAACATCTAATCCTTTAACTGCACGTTCTACACGTTCTTCCATAGTTTCTTTAACAGCTTCTTGATGATACCCATCAGGCATGAACCTTGTTGCTAACGGACTGAAACCATATATACCCACACTGTTTTTTACTCTTTTTTTGTTATTCATCTTTTTATCCTCCTAATAATAAAAAATTTATGTGGATTACTATATAAAAAAATGACAGAGATATTTATAGAATAATTATATGTAATTATATGGAGAACATATTAAGTTGAGTTTGACGAAAGTTTGTTGAAGGTAAATTTTATACATTTTTTTGTAAGTTTTTTTTACAAAATCATTTTTTGTACAAGTTTGATATACAAAATCTAAATTAGTATATCAATGTATTTTTTTGCTATTTTTTTGTATAAAAAATTGAGGTTAATCTACTTACAAGTAAATACAAGTTTTATTTAATTATTGTTTATTTTACTAATTTAAAAACATATTGTAAACATTTCTTTAATAATTTATTTCAAATATGTTATTGCATAATAATATGTTTTGTTATCACTATTTACTATTTTGCAGATATAAACTCCTGGTTTGGTAAGAAGAGTATATACTACTTTATATGGTTTAGAAGTTATCTTATTTATCAACTTGCCAGACGGATTAAAAATTTCTATTGATTCTATGTTACCGAAATGCTTCTCAAAATCTATCTCTTTGTTAACGGAGTTCTCTTTTCATATTAACACAAAATTTTTCTCTTCTTCTTTAACCTTAACTTCATCTAAAACATTTTCTATGTTAACACCAACACTACTAATCGCTGTCTGATCCACATCATCATACGCTATTATTCTTATAACATAACTACCATCAGAAAATATCCTTGTGTCTAACAGGTTGTGTTAACCATTTTTTTAATGATATTGACGGATTATTTAAAAATATCACCACATCTTTCTTATTTATTTGAAGATTTCTGTATTATTTTTAGTTAACAATAATTATGTTTTTTAATCAAACTAATCTCTACTTCACAACAACCATTGTGCCATATTTTGTTCTTCCATCTTTTAACTTCAACTCAAAAATGTAGCTGCCTACTTTGTACCTCTTAACATCTAATGTATTACCATCATAACTATCTATAAGCTTGCCTTTTAAATCATATACCTTAATCCATTCAACCTCAGTTTTGTCCACCACTATCGTCTCTGTCAGCTTGTTTGTCAAATTAATATACAACTTGTTTGTCTTAGAGTTTATCTCTCCACTGCTCCCCTCACCACCTACACTACCACCATCCTCTCCACTACCACCACTATCACCATTCCCTCCACCTCCAACATTCTTTATCTCTACCTCCTCATCTCTCTCACCTAACACTACACCTCCTAACCCTACAACCTCTACCTTCAATATATACACCCCATCACCATAACCTCTACTGTCTAAACTAAATACATATCCATCTAACCCATCTATATCCTCTCCTATCAATATATCCATTTAAATATAACCTAACCTTACTCACTTCGCTAACATTATAACCCTCTAACCTCACTACTATACCAACAACACCACTTATCACCCTACTACTTATATCAATCATTATATAACCCGTGGTACCCCCTACTACTCCGCTACTTATCTCAATAAAATTAACTATTACATTCTTGTTCGAATCCATTACTATATTAACTGGATTTTGATCTCCACTTAAATCTCCACCCCAACCACTGAATACATACCCACTATTCGCTACCGCTGTCAAGGTCACTGTTGTCCCTGCTACATACACTCCACCAGACGAATTTAATGTCACACTACCTGCTCCAGACGGGTTAATGTTTACTGTCAAACTATATTGTTGAGGAGGTGCTTGTTCTACTTTACTAAATGAAACATCGTCTACATAAAAATTAGAAGAACTATTCTGTGTCTCAATATACAACCTTACTACTCTTAATAAACCATTCCAAGTAATTGTTGCTTGTCCTGAAACTTGTGAAAAATTGCTGTTGTTAATATTACAACTTGCTAAAGTAATGTTTCTATTACCACTATCATCTCTTATAAATAAGGTTATCTTACCTTGATCTGTGCCACTTGCTAACCTCATAAAACAACTTGCTTGGTATGTCCCTGTCCCTTTCTCTAACAAATACCATAACACATGTTGTCCTATACCTTGATATGCTTGTGTCCTGTTTGATACTAAAGCAGACCTTGTACCACTACGATATACACTAGTATTCTCAGAAATATTTACATTACCAACAGGCACCCAACAATATACATTATCTTCAAAACCACCATTATATATCCCTCCTGACAGCTGCATCTTTAAAACTGCTTCTATAGATAATATGCTGGTTTCTTGTTATAATTTTCGTCAAATATAAGTGCTGCACCTTGACCATTAAAAAAACTTGGTATCCAAGAATACTTGTCTGTGAAACCCCACATCATCATCCTTTTAACCTTAGGATGTGTCATACAAAAAAAGGTAAAGTTCGCATAATTATGTGCTTGAATAGATAACTTAGTATTATCAGCAGGAGTAGGCATTCGTAAATCAAGTTCTGTAATTTCAACATCTAAACCCAAAGCAACTAACCTTTGTAAATTTTCATAATTGTCATCTCCTAAAAATGAATTATATGTCCAATGGCTCTGCCAACCAACTCCATGTATCGGAACTCCTTGACTTTTTAACCTGCTAACAAGATTGTATACAGCATCAGCCTTCCCACCCATACCTTCTGCTCCATAATCATTATAATACAACTTACAATCAGGATCTGCTTCATGTGCCCATTGAAACGCTAATTTTATATAATCCTCCCCTAACTTCTGATACCAAAAATCATCTGTTCTATATCCATAAGGAGGACCATCAGACACTGCTTCGTTCACAACATCCCATTCAGCTATTTTACCTTTGTACCTACCTACCACAGCTTTAATATACGCCTCAAGCATCGTCCTAACTTGGTCTGAAGAATAATTCCCATTTTTTAACCAATCAGGAACTACCTGATACCATACTAAACAATGCCCTCTTAACCTGATGTTGTTCTGTTGTGCAAAATTTACATAATAGTCAGTAGTGGTAAAATTATAAGAATATGGACCTGTCCATATATACATCTTAAATTCGTTCTCACCTACCATCTGGTTAAATTCAGAGATTATAGTGTTCCTATACTGCGTCTCATTTCTTAAAGGATTGTTGGTCACAGCAGGACCTATATAAAAATTCTTCTGTGCTGCATAGTCTCTTAACCCACTATACAAATTAGACAACAAAAAATAGAAAAAATAAAAGTTATTAGAATTGTTTTTATTAAAAACTTTTTCATAATTATTGTCTCCTCATAGGATAAAAAGTTTTGTTAAGTATTTTATGATATTTATGTAATTTACAATACAAAATGTCCTGCATTCCTGCAGGATAAAAATACCCATCTATTTGTCCCAATTGCGGTGCAGAATTTATAAATATATTTTGTTTCACAAAAACATAATTTTTAGTTCCCAAAATCATAGTTAAAAATTACCCTTTGATAACAACAATAACTCCATGCTTCTTTACACCGTTTTTTAGTTTTATCTCAAAGAGATATAACCCAGTTGGTAATTCTTTACCATCAAAAACAAATGGTGCTTTTTTTTCAAAAACAAGTTTTTGTTTTGGAGAAAACAATTTTATTTCCTCTATATCTTCATTAAAAAAAATTTTGTCGTTAATGTTATCATTGTTTTTTGAAACAACATAAATTTTTTTTGTTATAATCAAAAACTGTTGTAGCAGTTGTAGTGTCAGAAACAATTTCCTGTATTTTAACAAAATTTGCTGTTATGTTAGTATTTGTGGTTATAACTATTTGTAGTGGATTTTTATTTGAAATAATATCACCACTCCAATCACTGAATTCATAACCAATATATGCATCAGCATATAAGACAACTGTTGTACCTTTCAAAAAACTTTGTTCATAGATTCAATTACAACTTGGACACTACCTGGTGGCTGAATACTTATATTAATTTCGCAATAGATTTTTTCTTCTTTATATTCGTACTTCTTAAGATATACACTTGAGATATTAGAAACATCTGATGTGTTAGAACTATCATCAACTAAAAATATACCAAAATAGTAAGTTGTATCATTTAACAATGAACTTATAATATAACTTTGTTTTGTGTTAGCAAAAACATTTGTTGAAAATTCTATTCTATACGCATTTTCTAAAAATTTATTTAAACTATTAAAATATGTTGAAAAACATATTATGTATTTCCCGTCCCTTACATCACCATTATACCCATCATCACCTGTTGAAGTCCAAGTTAGTAAAACACTATCACTACTTACTTGTTGAGCAAAAAGGTCTGTTATAGCAGAAGGTGCTGTTGTATCAATTGTAATTTCAACTTGTTTTTCTTTAAACACAGCAGTTATGTTTTTATCTGAATCCATAATTATTAAAATAGGATTTTCAAACGACATAATGTCGCCAGTCCATTTATCAAACTCATAGCCATCGTTTGAAAAAGCAAAAATTTGTATTGTGGTCCCATCAAGGAAACTTCCTGAAGATATTGAAACATTGCCAGAATTCTGTGGTTCAACAGAAACATATAAATTATAGTATACATCTGTTGATGGTTGCACTTCTCCAAATATAACATCAAAAGTTATATTATCTTGTTGGTTAGTTATATTTAATATACTCATTTTTATCTCTGCATTATTGTATGCATAAACATTCCATAATGATGGTTTAAACAAAGTTTGTTGTGTAGCACCAGGGAACGGATCCCCAGCATCACCACCATTAGAAGCAGGTGTTTTATCTGCTTCAATTAAATCAACTCCGAGATGTGGCTCACCTGAGTTTATATCATTTGCTGAAAGACGAACTTGTGAAGATGCAATACCATCATCAATGTGCCATACTAAAAGTCCTTCTCCTCTAAGATAACTATCAAAATTTACTTTCTTACGATATTCTAACAAAAAATACTCTGTCTCAGGATCATCAGCTTCTAAAATAGGTATTTTTACCACTTTTTTTCTTCTTTTACATCTTTTAAAGAAAAATTTTTTATTGTAGATGAAATAATCTCTACATCAACCCATCCTAAGAATTTTTTTGCCCAACAAGAAAGATGTGTTGGAGTATACCCTGCTGGTTGACCACTCCACAAACCTCCATCCATTAAACACCAACTTCCAACAACAGATTGTTGTTGATAGTACAAATCTGGTAGACCAATCTGATGGCCAAACTCATGGCACAACACACCTACAAACGACGCATTATATTCTTTCTCAGGGATAATTGTTCCATCAGTAAACCCATAAACACTTCCTGTCCAAAAAACATATGCTGACCAAATATATCTAGTAGGATCTGGCATAGATTCAGCACCATAGCCAGAATGTAATACCATAACATAATCAAAACTATTTTTTGTAACTTTCCCAGTTGCAGATATAAGTGCATCTCTAACTAATTGTGATAATGTTAAAAGTGTATTTTGTGCGTAATATGACATATTTCTTGGCATTCTATATGGTATTTCCCTACCTGTCAATGTATTTGATGAACCATTTGAATAAAAATATGTTATATCAAAACTAATTTTGTTATCTGACACCTCAGTATAATACATCTTAAATCTTTCTACACTTTCAATAACATTTTGTTGACAACCAGAAGTAAATTTTTGGTCTCTAAAGTCTACAATTATGACAGCAATTTTTTTAGAACCAGTAATTGATTTATAAGCTACCTGAGGAGAAAATTTCAATTAGCCAAATTTTTCAGAATAGTCAAATTTAGGTTGTTGAGGAAAAATCTTCCCTGATATATGTGGTGGTACAGCAAATACTGTAGTGTTTAACAACAAAATTAATAACAAAATTAGTATCATTAGTCATTTTAACTATTATTTTATAACAACTATTGTTCCTGTTTTTATATCTTTTTCTGTTTTTAGTTTTATTCTATAGTAATACACACCTGCAGATAAATTTTTACCATCAAGAGTTTTTGGAGAAAATAATTTTTTGATAAGTTTCCCTTTAACATCATAAATTTCTATGTATTCAACATCGTCTTCAAAAGTTATAACATCGTTTGTCCCATCTTTGTCAGCAGAAAGTAGATATTTTTTCTTTATCTGAGTTGATTTCTGGGTTTCTGTAGAAGATATTAATTCAAAGACCGCTATAATACTTTTATTTGAATTCATTACTAAACTTAATGGATTTTCAGTTGAATCTATATCTCCTTGCCATTTTACAAATTTATAGTTTTCAAACGCTTCTGCTACTAAAGTAATTGTACTGCCAGCTAAAAATGTTCCACTTGAAGGTATTACAACACCAGCAGATTGTGACTGTATTACAACATTGAGATTATAATAAGTCGTTGTTTGTGGTGGTGGCTGTTGTTGTGATTGTGTTGAAAGTTTTATTAGATAGATATCATCTACCCAAATTTCACCTTCAGTACCTGCTGTTGTCCCTTCTGCTGGCTGAAAGTTTAATCCACTGATCTGTGTTAAATCAAGTGGATAATCCTCTGGCTTATTTGGTGACCAGTTTGGTAAAGAAAAATCTTTCCATAAAAATGTTTTTTCTAACCAGTCAGATGAAGAACTAAACTGAACTCTGTATGAAGCCCAACCGTTTTGTGTACCATCGGTCGGCATTCTTAACATCACCTGATATGCTTTATTACCTTTAAATTTAAAATTTATTCCATCGTATTTTGATATGTCATACACACCATTATCGTTGAAGTTTGTCCCTAAACCAACATATGGATATTGTATAGCATTACCTAAATTCCAACTCATATATGCACAATAATTAGAATTGTTATATCCATTTTGTGTCATAGAAAAAGGTTTTGGTGAAACAGTTGAGTTACCACCACTTCCACTATCATCAAAATTATACCAATGGCCACCAAGGTTGTTTTCAGTATCACCATCTTCACAATCATCTATGAGTAAAGAATAAACTGTACTAAGTTGGTTTTGAATATTTATAATAATTTGTTTAATTGAAATTCTGTTTTCTAAATCATAAGCTATTATTTTTATATAATTTTGCCCATTTAAATACTTTGTTGTGTCTAAATTATAATTTATGTTTCCTGCTGTGGTTGAAGAAATTAAAACATTGTCAAAATAAAGTTCAATTTTTTTAATACCTACATCACTTGTTGCAGTCGCTCTAATTTCTATTTCACCATAAACAACACTATTTTCTTGAGGTGATAAAATACTTATCTTAGGTGGTAAAACTACATTTGTGTTTTGTTCAACAAGATTGATTAATGTTATAGAGTATTTTGGAAATGTATATGAAAACCTATTTGACACATTATTTAACTCACCTTCAGTTGGTGGGTTTGACGGGTCAGCATAAGAGTTTATCCCGTTTATATGCCAAACATATTCGTTAGCAGTAAACGTATAAACTTTACATTGTGATTTTGGGACAAAATTAGTAAGAGTTATCTCTGCAGTGTAGTCCTCAGAAGGATCTTTGTTTACTACAATCAAAGACAAAATACCATCTGTTCTTTTATTTGCATAAGCACTTAATAAAGAAGAATTAGTAGTTGTTCCCACCAATGTATTTGTTGATGAAGAACTAAATAAATGGTATAACATATATAATGCCCAATATGAAGAACGTGGTTGATACGCATATTTCGCATATTCACCAGAAAGTTGTCCATTTTCCATAAAAGCATGGTCTCCATATGTACCATCAGGACCGACACTTAACCCGTTAAAAACATCCCATTTGTTAGTCATATCACCGCCATTCTTAATAAAGTTCAATACCCAATCAACAGTGAACAATGCTTCCATAAGTTTACAAGTGTTAGCAGTAGCACCACCAGAACTATATTCAGATAACGAAATTTTTACTTTATTAGGTTGTGGTGTGTATAACTGAATCCAATTTTTTACTTGTGGCAACCATGTATCCCAAAGAGTAGTGTTTGACAAAGCAGTTGTTTCATCAGCATTTTGCCAATAAGGATACCAATGCATACCTACCGCATCTATCAATCCTGATTTCCCTTTAGAATTAAAATACTCTAAGAAAGATTCAATATATCTTTTCCCATCATACTGATGTGACCATTCATCAGGTGAACAACCTCCCGTAACAATAACTTCCATAGTAGGATCTACGGCTTTCATCTCTTCAATAAACTCTATTGCACGTTGAGCATAATCTTTTGCAGAAAGAGGTCCTCCTATCTCCCAATATCCAGATATCTCGTTGTTTATCTCCCAATACTTTATTCCATAATCTTTAACTTTGTTTGCATAATAAACCCAAGCAGCTGCTTCCTCAGGTGTACCTGTCCCCATGTTTATTGTAATAATTGGATAAACTTTGCCATGTTCAAAACTGTTACACCACTGCATAAACCTTTCAAAATCAAAATCAGGAACCCATTGATTTTGTCTTTTATAAGATGAAGGAAACATTGATGAAGCAATACAATCTGTTTGAGTTCTGTAATTATTTTGGTTTACAGTTTGTTGTGTATCATTATTGAAAAGATAAATTTCTTTTATCTCGTATCTATCTGAATTTGACTCTAACATAAAAACTCTAAAAATTTGACGAGTAACTGACTGAAAAGTATGTGTTTGTACTCCGCCAGTGCTATTTTCTACTATAACTAAATCTACCCAATTATCATTTTGTGCATTATAAGGCCATGGTCATGTCCCTGCTGACCAGTATTGTATCTTATATTTTTTAGCAAAATTTTCTCCCCAATGGATCACAATTTTGTTAACTGTTTTTTGAGAACCTAAATTTAAATATACCCATTGTGGTTGTTCTAACGAAGGATAACTTATCCATTTTGTATTTAAATCACCATCAGTAATTTTTGATGGTTCTCCATCATCATAAGAATCATTTCTTGTAGCGTTGTTTAATGGCCAACAAATAAATCCTGTAGAAAAAGTAGTAGAACTTGGATGCCAAATACCTAAGGAATCATAATACCCTTCTCCATTCCAATGATACTGGTTAGAAGTACTACCACCTGGGTATCTAACAAAATAGCATGACCCACTTGCTTCTATTGTTTGACGATGTTTAACATACTTCTGCCATCCGCCCCAACATGCAACATTGTTACCAAAAGCAAAGATTCTATCAAAACTTTTTATTTGATTGTTAGTATTAACAATGATGTTTGCAGAAGCACAAAATATGGTAGTAGCAGTAAAGACAAGCAATAAAACAAAATTTAAAATGACAAAAATTTTTTTGTTAATCATCTGGAAAAAAATTTTAAAATGACAAAAATTATAATCTCAACAATACAGAGATATAATGACTGCCAGAAGTTTCTGTTAATTGTGATGGTATAACATATGTATAGTCAACTCTAAGTTTTTCTAAATTATAACTGGCACCAATTGCGTATCTATATGGAAGATAACTCCCTCTTACTCCGATTTTACCCCCGCTTAACCATGCTTCTGCACCAACTGAAAAATCACTATTATTACCATACATATAATTCCCTGCACTTATAATTGTTTCCATATTAGGTGATACAATTTTATAACTTGCAGCAATTAAATAACCCCTGTTTACTTTCTCAGTTTCTTCAATTCCAATTTCTGGCTCAAGAACATCTTTTATTGTTACACCAACATTAAAATTTTCTGACATTTTATAAATACCACCAATATCAGCACTTATTGTTGACTTCCCACCTTTTTCTAACAACGGGTCATTACCATACTCGTTTGCAGATAATAAAACCTTGTATTCCATATATTTGACAACAGCACCAACTAAAAATTTGTTTATTTCTCTACCATATCCTATAACATACAAACTTTCTCTCCATACATCACTTACATCAAACATACCTACACCTACACCAATTGCACCACCAGCTGCTAAGTTTGTTACAAAATTTCCCATTATATATTTTATATTTATATCACTTAAACCCATAAACGGCATACCATACATTGTGTTAATCTCTTTACCAGAAATTGAACCTATTGACGCTGGATTCCAGAAAATTCCTAAACTTTCTTGAGGATAACTTGCTATACCAAAACCTACACCAACTGCTCTGCATCCCCAATCTGTATGGTCAAACATTGCATAAGAAAAATTAATCAAACAATGTAGTGTGAGTATAAGAGATAATACTAAATATATATGTTTTTGTTGTTGTTTTTTCATTCTATATCCTCCTTTTTATAGAGTTTTTTGTATATTTTTTATTTACTTTTTTTGAACTTTTGGTTGTGTGTTAGTTTTTTGTGTTTCTGGTTCAGAAACAGGTTTAACTTCTGTTATAGTTTGTTTATTTCCCTGTTCTTTTTGTTCAACCTTTCGTTCTTTTATTACTTCTTCCTTATTTTTTTCTCTACAGTAACAATTTTGTATGACAATGATAAATAATGTCCAGAAGAAGTATCAAGTTGGTTTATTATTACATAAGAGTAATTCAAAGAAAAGTTTTTGTATTCATAACCAATATCAACTGCTGTTGACCAACTGCTATAACTTGCTCTTATCTTATAATTTTCTTTATATACAACCTCGCATCCAGCAGAAAATTCTGTTGTGTTTAGATAATTTCTCAATCCTAACAATGGAATTATTGCAAAATTTTCTTTCAAATATCTATATCCAAAAGATAAAATTATTTTTCGTTTCAACAAAGAGGTCTCTTTAAGACCAATATCAGGTTCAAAAATATCATTTATGCTCAACCCAAAATAATAAATTTTGTTCAAAGTATACAAAAGATTTAAATCAAAACTTATTACATTTTTCTCTCTACCATTGTTAAACAAAGGATCTGAATCTAACAACGAATTTTGTGGATATTGAAAACTCATATATTTAAAACTAAGTCCAGCAGATATAGTTATGTATTTTTGTTTTTCTTCTTCTTTTATAATATATGAAGTAATATTTTTCGCAGCTATAAACTTATACAACGATTCTTTATACACATCACTATTAAACATAAAAATCCCACCACCTAAAACAATATCGTTTGGTTTATATGGATAAACACCACAAAAAACTTATCTGTTTAAATTTAGTTCTCCTCTTATTTCTTTTAACAAATCTTCATATTCTAACATAACTTCAGGAGTTTCTGATAACAATCCAGCAGCTGAGTTGTAAATCACAGATTCTGCGCCTAAACTGTATGCATAAAATCAATCACCTGTACTTCTGCCATAAGAAGAAAAAAATTCTGTTGAATATATATTAACGACTAACAAAATGTTGTGTGACAACACGTCTTGCATAACTTAATATAAATTGTTTTTCACTATAATAAGATGTGAACCCTAAAACTGTTATGTTAATTCCTAAACATCCTTTACCTTTATCTGGTGTTGCAAAACCTAAGTATGAATATTAAAGTTCTGATATATTAAACAACTTGCTGTACATCAACGACACTACTTTATAAATTCTGTTTTGTGCTAACCCTGCTGGATTTATGTATGCACCTTCAACATCTTCTGCTATCCCAGTATACGCACTACCCATAGCTGCAACTCTACCACCTATGTTTTTCATACCTGAAAACTCAAACGATGCAAAAACTGATGTTGTTATAATAAATAGGCATAACACTTCTTTTATTTTTACTATTTTTTCATCTTTTTAAGTTCTCCTTAGACAAAAATTATTTTATTTTATAACTTTTAACAACTACTGTTGTATTCTTAACATAAGTTGTTCCATCAACATTTATCTCTGCTCTTATTATATAAATCCCTGGTGGGACAAGTTTTTCTTCGTTATCAAACCCAGACCATGCAATTATTCCTATACCATTTGTTATAGGTTGCTCAACAATATAATTTTTAGAAGTATTTTTATCAGCTACAAGTTTATCAGCTGAATTATAAATTTTTATACTTGCAGTACCAGATTTGTTCTGAGATAAAACAACCTGTATAATAGTTCTTCCGCCAACAACTTTTTTACCCTCTTTAAGTTCTAACTCTTCACCACCGCCTGGATAAAACACTGATGGTGATGCTTCAACTTTTGACATTATAGCATCTTGATCAGTTGATTTCCCTGTCTTTGCATACGCTACTGGATAAGAATTAGGATCATTTTGGTCAGTCTAAGCTGCAAACTCTTAGTAATCGTTCCATCCATCACCACCATTATCTACTTTCCATGCAGCCGTGTCATATTTTATTAAATATATATCATCAAACCACACTTCTCCAGTTTTTGTACCATCTGCTTTCCCCATTGTTTGAAATTGTATTGCTTTGATTCTGTTAAATTTACCTTTAGTAAGCTCTGTAATTTTACCTTTTGCAGGAACAGTAGAATTATCTAAAGTTAACTCAGGCCATTTTGTTTTATCCTTCAGTTCTTCTCTACCTAAGGATTGTCTTGACTCTGTTGCTTTAGTTCCATCTTGTAAAGTATCATAAGGTTCCCAATCATCATACGGATCACCAAAATAATTATCATTATTTACCCAAGGATATGGCCAACCTCCATCTTGTAGTTTGTCAAACAATATAACATAAAACTGCCAATCGTTAGAAAGTGATCTACCAGAGGCAGCTGATATACCTACTTCTTTAGGTACATCACCATATGTGCCAGGAGCAAGTTTGTAAGTAAGTTTTATTTTTACTTCTTTTCCTTTACCTGTAGAATTTAATATATCACCAGAAACTTTCATCCAAAATGCTATCCCATTGTATTCTGACAAGTCAACACATTGATTATATTCAACTAAAGGAAGGTCTTTGTTTTGTTCTACATCTACAAAATTTGTTCCAAATGCAATATAAGCATACTGTAAGCTCTATCTTGCAACATCAAACTTGAAATATCCACAATACTTGCTTCCTTTGACACCAAAAAGGATATGTTTGATATGGTGTTGCAGTACCTGTTAGGTCAGGTGAAGGGAATATATAAGCACAAGTTGGATTTTCTTTAGTTACTTGAGATTTTTATATCTCAATGTAACTGGTTCTATTTATCCGAAAACATCTGCTCTGTCATCAAAAGTAAACCAATATCCTCCCCACTCATTTCTGTGGTTACCATCTTCAAAATTGTCTACTAATACACGTTTACCTTCTGCAGATAAACTTAATGAGAAAAAAGATAACATTAGTATAACGAATTTTATTTTTTTCATTTTATTTCTTTCCTCATAAAGTTTTATATATAACTTGTAAATACATGTATTTATTTGATATATTTATATTAAACAAAATTAAACTTGTCAATAGTTGACAAAAAAATTATTTTAAAATAATTATTGATCCTTGTTCTCCATCTTGTGTTTTATAAAAATATACTCTGATTTTGAACATATTCTGTTTATCATCAGAACCATCTCAAACACCATTTTTTACTTCTGCTACTTTTTTACCTTTTGCATTATAAATTTCTACTATAGGCGAGCCAAAAACTATTTTATCATTTTTATAATCTTTGTTTAAACTAATAACTTTTTTGTTTTTATTTTTAGAATTTGTAGTATAAATTTTTATACTTGGTTGTGAAGAAATTTCTTGTAATAAACCACAATTAGATTTTGTTTTTATTAAAATTTTATGTTCTCCTAAACTGTCTGGAACAACAAAATTTTTTATAACAATATCAAAACTTTCAGAATAAAAAATTTTGTTTATTCCTATTTACAACTTTAAACTTTGTGTATCAAAATTACAAAAACTTATAGATGGCCATCCGTACCGTTTTTTTATCTCTATACTTGAAAAATTATTTCTAAAAATTTCTGACAAAACAACTTCTATTTTTCCTAAATAAATATCTTTTGTAGCTATAAATGTTAAAACAACATCTTGTGTAGTATCAACAAAAAAATCTTGTGATAAAACTTTTACTTTACCACTACCATCTGATATAGTTCTTGAAAACGAACTTATTTCAACTTTTATAAAATATGTATATGATGAACCGTTGATATTATAAAATACACTTTTTAAGACACCTTTTTGCCCTAAAAAACTTGTTGTATCCCAATTGTATTCTATAGAAACATTTTTTGATGACAAATAAGTTTCGTATATTTTGTTATTCAAAAAATAAAGTTATATTTTTGACAATTGGTTATTATCTTCAGCATAGAGTTTTACAGGAACGATACCATTTACTATTTCACCATCAACTGGTGAAACAATCTGGCAGGTAGGTAGACAAAGACTACTTTTTCGTTCATCATAAAAATTAACAAAATTTCCTGTCATAACAAGCATAGTTAACATTTTAAGACAATCTTGATAGTATCCCCAAGCACCACCATCACCAAATCTTGAAAGTCGCTCAAACAATGCATTACACCAATCTTGTAAACTTTCATTCACCATACTTCCTACACCAAAAGGTCCTACAAAAGCAGCATTGCTGTAACCTACAAGTGGTTCTAAAATAATTTTATAACCAGCAACAATTTTTGTAGGATCAGAACCAGTTGAAAATTTTAACCAATTATAAATTTTTAAATTTATTTCTTTTGCTCTATTATCTACATACCATATATAATCCATACCTATACGCCAAGGTACTCTACAAGCATCATAATAATAGTTATATCCATAACCACTTACTTGGTTTCCATTTATATCACACCAATCAGGTGGTAATCCTGTTTCTGTTTTATTCTTAAAAATACTTAAAACTTCATAACATTTCTCTATTACATTATCCCATTGATTATCATTGGTTACTTTCTTAAAAATTCTGTACCAGCCAGTTGCGAAATAACTCGGGTTTGTAAGTTCACTACCACCAAAACTATCACCTGGTCTAAGAATATATGATGGATGTTCGACTTGATACTTCATAATTCTATTTATTATCTCTTTTGCCTCTTCAATATAATTTATAGCAGAATTTGTACTACCCCATTGTTTATCAGCAAAAATTAATGCTAAAGCAACATCTTCATCAGCATCAGTTGCAGCATTACTACCTATAACAGAACCATTTCTGTCAACTTGCCAGTTCATTAAACCATTGTTATCTAAATAGTACTGATAATACTTATAAACTCCATCAAAATACTGTCGTGTGTTATCATAGACACCATCCATCAACACAAGTATAAGCATACCATAACCTATCCCTTCAGACACAGTATCATAACTATTAGCAGAACCTCTTTGTATCCTATATGTACCTACAGGCGCTCCTTGTTTAGTTAAATAATTTTTTTCCATTCAGAATAAGTTTTAAGTAAAATAGAAAGTTGTTCATCTTGTGAAAAAGAACTAACTTTTATAACATAAGGATAAGTTCTAAATTGTGGGAATGGAAAATTTGTAGAATATAAATCACAAAAAAATGAAAAAATTGATATTATTAAAACTTTTATTTTCGTTAAAAAATTTTTTTTAAAAAATTTAATATAAGATAAGAGATACAAATTGTTATGGTCTGTATACTAAATTTAACTTAAACCTTCGTTCAGTATACCAAAAATCATCTTTTGCTGTAACATCACCAATTATACTTCTACCTACATTTATTGTTTTTTCATAATACTCACCTTCACTAAACACACCTTCTATATAAAAATTAGGGTTAAACTCAAACCTTATATTAAACAAATATCCATATTCTCGTTTTGTTTTTATATTACCAGCACCATCGTCATATGAATAATCAGGTCTAAATGTTAGACCACCACCTAAAGTAAGCTGTGGTTGTTGTGATGGTATGATACTAAAACTAATAGAATGTTCAATATATTTCGTATAAACATCTAAAAATGCCCATGGTTGATAAAACCTGTCTGACGAAATTATATTATCTCGTTCTGTATATATTAAAGACACTAACCCTTGTAAAATAGAATACGACACAGTATACAATGGTGTTCTCAACGCAGCCTCTACTTTTTCTGTTTCAGTAACATTATGAAAACTATTTTTTTCAATCCTCCATATATCAGTTTGTTTCAGATTAGAATTTTCGGGTTCATCTAACTGAGAAGAAATCTTAGTAAACTTTTTCCCAATTTTGATTTCAAAAAGTGGTGCTGGTTTATAAAAAGCAGAAAATGAATAATCATATGTACTTCTTGTTTCGTAAGCAGGCAGAGATTTTCTATAAGTTCGTGGAAAACTATATTTCACTGCTGCTGATATATAAAGTTTCTCCATAACAGGTCTATAATAAAACCCTGTTTCTACATCATAACCGTACACAGATTCATCCCATCTTGTCCACAAAGTATTTTTTTCATCAGAATAAGGAATAAGTTCTTGATAAGAATACAAAGTTTCTTCTCCTATTTTATAAAATTTTCCATAAATATTAAGTCCTTGGTATTTAAAATATCTACTTAAACTTAATGAGGTATAATAGTATTTTTTTTCATAATCATCTTTCACAATTTTCCATTCTTCAACACTATCCCCAACTTGTTTTTTATATTCTGAAGAAGATTTATTAGTTTCGTTATGAATCTTGACACCTAACTCCCATATTTCTGTTAATCTATATTTAATCTCAAACGGATAAAGGAAGTAATAATTATTTCCAAAAAGAGCATTTGATTTATAATTTTTTGTATATTTTGTTTGAAAAACCCCCTGCATATCTATCTTTACTGAAGGGTTAATGTAATAATCAAGACCTAAAGTATTTTCTTTTGTTATTATAATATCTGTTGTGTCATAGAAATGTCGAACAATAGCATCCTGTGGTGCACCAGCAGAAATTAGTGGTTTGTTATAAACTTCAGTTAAAACTGCGTATATATTAAACGAACCCCAATATGGCGAAATTTTACTACCTATAGTAACAGAATTTGTGAAAAAAGAACTTATTTTAGGTAATGTACTATCATATTGTAGAACAGTAGTAAACGGAATTTTTGCAGTATCAAATGATGAATTTTCTTTTTGGTTAAATAATGTACCATACAAACTCCATCTTGGTATAACAAAGTATTCTATATCCAATTGTGAATTTTCTTTTTGAAAAAGTTTGAATACACCATTTTGTGAGTCATATACTCTGTATGGAGAAAACTTTTCTGCGGACCATTTTAACGACAATCTTGAAGAAGGTATTAAAGATATATTATAACTAACACTATCATATTCTTGAAATACATTATAATATCCTTTTAACCCTTCCTGATTTAGATAAGAATAGTTAATCTCATCTTTATAAGGAAACTCTGTACGTTTTATATAATAATTATAAGCAATACTGAACCCAAGCCTAGAAGTTGTTATTATTTTTAAAAAATCGTCTTTAAAAGTTCCAAACCAACTATCAGTAGTTTCGCTGAATAATCCCGAATATGATAAAAACAAGATTATTGTAAATATATATATTTTTATTTTTTCTTTTTTGAAGTCCATTGTATTTTAAAATCTATTGAGTGTATGTATCCTAGATCTATTTTTTCCCATGGTTTGTTTATCATAAAAGCATAACTGAACTGTAAATTCTGTCTTGTTATACTGAACCCCATTGTAATCTCTTCGTTAGAAGAACCTACTCGTAATGAAAGTAAATTCCATACAGTATATTCTAACCCTAAATTTATATCATTTATTTGTTTTGACAACACAATATCACCAGCAAGTTTTAATGTTTTATCAAACAAGAGTAATCCTAACCCAACACGAGATATAAAAGGTATTTGTTCTTCTTCATAAAACTTTAATGGTGTTGATATTACATTACCTAAATTAAACCCAAACAACAAACTATAAAAATCAAAATCAAAATCTATTTGTGAAGAGAAATCCAATGCTATAGCACCACTTTCTTTATTATAAATTTTTTCTGATATTATTTTGATAACTGCACCATTATAGATATCTATAAAATCAGCAGGCTTTATTTGTTCTATTAAAGACGATGTGTTACTACCAAACGCAAAATAAATACCAGTAATTCTTGTATCTAAAGTTCCTAAAGGTTTACCAGTGATATCTCTTTGTATTATGTCACCAGTAGCAATGTTTTGTAGTCCAACAGCGAAACTACCATAAATTGTTGGTGAAACAAAACTAAGATATGTATATCCACTACCAGCATAAAAAATACTGTAACTACCTAAAAACTCAAACTTTTTAACTTTTGCTAATAAAGACGGGTTATAAAACGCGGCGGAACCATCTTCACAAACAGCAGTTTGAGCTCTACCCATACCTAAAGATTTAGAAGAAACACCCCAGCTTAAAAATGAACCTATTTGACTGTATAAATTAACAGCAAATACACTGATAAAAACCAATAGTATTTGTTTTTTCATAGTTTATGTTTATTTAAACTTAATATTAAAAGAAGCTGAATATGCACTACCAATTTCTACTGATGGTAGATAAGCAAGGTTTAATATATAAATATCTTCTCCGCGGATTAAGTTAAACCTTACACCTGCTGAAATGTTTTCTCCATAACCTATTTTATACCCAACTTGTAATGCTAACTCTCTAAACAAGAAATACTCAAAACCTAAATGTAACCCAAACCCGCCACTACCAGTTCCAGAAAGTGTTGTAGTAGCATCTGCTGAGAAACATGCTTTCCTAAAAAATTTTGCTATACCAAAAGATGCTGTTGAAGATATTTTTTCTTCTTGGTCACGATATTTCAAAGGTGTTAATTGAAGAGAATTCAATGCTATACCAATATCTACAAAACTTAACAACATAATACCTGCATCTAAAATCAACGCGTTTGACGAATATCTTCCTAAAGTAGAACTTAAGTATTTTATATTTGTCCCTATAGAAAACTTGTCAGAAAGTTTTGTAGAAAGTGATAACAAAGTCATTGATTCAGAAACTTTTGTTTCACCAATCTCTACACCATTAATATCTGTCCTTTTCAAAGTATCGTCAAACCATTGAAGACCTATTCCTACATTTAAACTTTTATAAAATCTTGGATGGACATAACTTAAGTATTGTGTATCAATATCGCCAAACCATCTTAAGTAACTTATCATAAGTTCTTTTCTTAACAAAAAAGACAAACCAGCTGGATTATATTGTACCAAGTTTGCATCATCTGAGACAGCAGTAAAAGCACGACCCATCGCATTACTTCTTGCTCCAACTTTTAAGTTAATAAATTCTGTTGAATATATCCAACCTACAAAAAATAATATAACAGCTACAATTAACAAAACTTTTTTCATCTACAGCCCTCCTTTATAAACTTTTATTTTATAACTAACATTTTTTTAATTACAGTTTTAGACGGCGTAACTAAAGAATACAGATATAAACCTGAATCTACTAACGAACCATTTTCATCTTTTCCATCCCAAGTTACATACCACTCACCAGCAGGCATTGTTTGTTTATCTATTAAATTTTTAACAATTCTTCCTGTAAGAGTATAAACTTTTATTGTTACTTCAGTTTCTTCTGAAAGTTTATATTTAATTATAGTAGTTGGATTATTTACAGAAAGGTCAAACGGGTTTGGCCCGTTTTGGTACAAATCTATATCAGATGGTGTAGGAACAACTTTAACAGTAATTGTCTTTCTTGCATATGGCAATTCAGGGAATGTTTTTCCATCTGAAGTTGTCAAAGTCAAAGAAACATTATATTCACCTATGTTATTAAAAGTATGTTTAACTTTAACACCTAAGGCTTGAGCAGAACCATCGCCAAAATCCCAAACATAATTAACTATTGAGGTGTTCATATTATAAACTACAGAATTTGATGTATCAAATTCAATCTCAGTACCTTTTGAAACTTCGTATTTTCCTGAGACATAATTATATATTTTTCTTACAACATCGTATTCCCAACCAGATTTTTGTGGTATATTTTTTAAATCAATGTTAGCATATACTCCTGGCATAGGTGATATAACATAAGCTTCTGCTTTGTAATAAGTTGTCATCCAGTATGGTCTTTTTATACCTACTTGAAGTTCTGCAGGTTGGAAATTACCAGCACCAATGTATAGTTTATAATAACTTTGTATTTCCTTAGGTAATGCAAACCTTAAAACTACCCAACTGCCAGATATAGCACCAACATATTTATCATCTTTTGGATAAACAGAATCTAACGAAATTGTTTTATATTGTGTATCTAAAAGTTCATATATTACACCATCAGAATATGCTCTTAAATCTTTCTCAGCACCTGCATCGTTGTCTCCTATCATTAACCATCTTATATTATCTGTCCCATAAAAAGAAACAGCAATTTCTACAAACCCTCTTGCTAAATCCGCTTTTGTAATATAATTAGAAATATCAATCCATGGCGAAATTTCTTTTGCTACAATTTCTTGTGCTGCTTTTTCTTTTTGTGCTTCATCTATACTACAAAAAGCACTTATACTAGCAAACTTATTGTTTCCATATTCATAACCATAATATAATCTTATATCATCTATATAAAGTTCAAATTGTGTATTAAACTGTTCTGATTGTTGGAATCTTAAAACAATACTTCTTATATTCGTCAAATTTAAATTCCCAGACGACGATGTTGGTCTATCTAACCAAAATATATAATAATTCCATTGATTAAGCGGTGTTTTATAATAAAACTTCCATGTAGCAGTACTATTGTTTATATCCACCAAAGTTAACTCCATATCTTTTATCCTACCAGCACTATCAGGTGTATACATCCAAAAAGATAATACTTGTCCAACACTAAAGTTTGTTACTGTGGGAGTAAAACTTGCGCTACCCCATCCACCTAATGTCAAATTAGCAGCTGCTTGGATTTTTATACTACCACTGCCTTCTAAATATATATTATTATCTACAGATACATTAAGATTAGTAGTAACAAAACCAGCACTGCTGTCACAATTAAAAACTTGTACTGTATTAAAATTTTGTGAGAACAAAAAATTTATTGATATAAACAATGAAAGAAAAATTATCCCTATATTATTTATTTTTACATTTTTCATTTGTTATTTCTCCTTTTCTTTAAAAAGTTGATATGTTGCTAACCTGTATACATCTTCATTTAACTGGCTATTTCTTGCATCATAAAGTGTTGAACGGTATCTAATAAACCCACTATTTGGATAACTAAAATTATATGTTTTTAACCAACTACAACAATATAAAGGATGTACATCTGAGAAAACTTTTGTAACATTTATAGTATAAAAAAACGTGTGAGCATTATCAATTAGTGTCATACCCCATTTTTTACCTTCATCTGTAATAGAAGCACTTTTCGCAGGTGTTGTCAGAGACAGTTCAACTGCAGTTTCATAATCTATCAACCGGCCACCGGAAATGTCTAATATGTCCCATGCGATCTCGTCACCAAATGTTTCTGTATAACCACCTTCACTACCAATAACCCATAACGGATAATCGCCAATCCATACAATCCTACCACCAGCATTAAGATATTTATATAACACACATTTTTTATTCCTTGGCTCTATTAAACTCCTCGGTACAACACCCATACTCATTACACATGAAGTTCCATATGCTGTATTTTTATTTATATGCAACTCCATCCAATGTTTTAATTCATGTGAATTCAGTATTTTAAACCCTTTTGATTCCAAAAAAGAAATTAAGTATTGAGGATATACAACCCAACTTGTAGTATAGCTTTCATCATAAAATACAACCAATTTTGTACTAAGCAAAGTTTCATCGTCATACTGTATCTTTTCTTTTTTTCCTTTTCTAACTATTGCTCCTTCTTCATTAATCATTGGGTCCCAATTAAACCTGTCAGAAACAGAAATACAACTATTTAAAAAACTTAGAATAACTATAATTAACAAAATAAAAATTTTATTTTTCATAATGAAATCATTTCTTTTCTTCAAGTTCTAACAATTTTTTCATTATATCTTCTTCTAAATCTTCTTCTTTTATTTCTTTCTTATCTTTCTTTTTCTCTTGTTTTACAGGTTTTATCTGTTGTTCTGTAGTAGATGGTTGCAGCTGTTCTTGTTTTATTTCTTGTTGCTGAGTAGTAGATGGTTGTAATTCTTGTTCTTTTGGCGTTTCTTCTTTAAATATTTCTTTTAACAATTCTTCTTTAACTGTTATTTTTTCTTCAATCACTTCTTTTTTCTTCTCAGTTATAGGTTTACCAAAACTATAAACTACAGATATATTGTGAGAACCAAAATTATCTGTTATTCTAAACGGTAAACTGAAACTATATAACAACTCAAGTTTAGTATTTTTATGAAATTCTTTAAAATAGCTGAATCCTAACGAAAAATTATTAAAATTTATCCCTGTTCTTAAAACAAATTTGTCATAAATATACACTTCAGCAGCAGAATGTAAATTAATCCTGTCTTTATACTCACCCCAATCTTGGGTTCTATATGATATATCATAATTCAGGTTTAACTTTTTTATAAGATTACTATTTATATCTTTTCTAAAAGAGACACCTGTTTTTATAACCCTAGGGACAACATCTTCATAATAAATCCCTACATTTGCTGGCACAACATTTAGTAAACTTATCCCTAAATATACTATTTTACCTAACCTTATTATACTACCAAGGTCTAAAGTGAACGCAGAAGCTGACGACTCTTTTGTTATTACAGGATCAGCTAAACTTTCAGCAATTTGTTTAGTCTCTTCGTCCCAATTATATGAATGATTTAAAAATTTAAATGTAATACCAGTATAAACTTCTGTCCCTAAATCTTCAATAAAATCATTTATTTTGTTTGAATAAGTTAGATAGAAAGTGTTTTCTTTATATGTATCTAACACATCAAAATAGTTAAAACTAATCCCAAAAACACCTATGTTTTGTAAAGGATGTGCATAAATTAAGTTCAAAGAATTCAAACTTATATTTGGTAGACCAATATAAGGTTTAAAATAAGATAACGCTAAACTTTCAACAAGTACTTGTCTTAACCCTGCAGGGTTAAAACTTATACATGAAACATCGTCAGCTAAACCTACAACTGCGCCTGCTAACCCGTTTGTCCTTGCAGAAAAATCCTGGCTAACAAACGCACAAAAAAGTTGTGCTGTTAATAAACCAATAAAAATTGTTATAATAAATTTTCTCATATTTTTGTTTTTTTATTCTACAAACGATATGTTACTTATATCAGCAGCAGCACATGCGTTTAATACAGCAACAACTCTTTGGTGTTCAACTTCTTTATCAGCATCAATTATTACTGATTGGTCAGGGAAAAATTTTTTTAATCTTGATAACATAACAATAAGTTCTGGTATATTCCACTCTTTATCTGGAACATATTGTTTGTTACCAACAAAAATCCTACCTTCTTTATCTATTCTTACTACTACATCTTCTATTTTTCGTTCAACAACTTGTTGAGACATTACAGGGATGTTAGTTTTTAGTTCTCGTTCAAACTTTTGAAATGTTGTTGCACACATAAAGAATATTATCAACTGGAAAACTATATCTATCATTGGCGCCATTTGCATATCTGTTGTTTCTTCTTCTGGCTCTTGTACTTTCATAAAAAATACATCCCCCCTGTATAAAAAAATACCTATTACTTTTTATTCTCTCTGTACTGCCATAAACGATAGTTTTGAGACGCCAGCTTCAGAACATGCTTTAATAGCTTTAAGAACATACTTATGAGGTGTACGTTTATCTGCCCGTATTGTAACATAAAGTTGGACATCAGGATTTTTCTTTACAGTAGTGAACAACAAATTTGCTAATGTGTTTTCATCATATTCTCTTTGGTTAACTACAAACTTTCCATTCTGTTTAACATTTATTAACATTTCACCAGGTATTGTTTCTTTTTCTTTTGAATAAAAGGCTGTTGGAACAATTATATCTTCTTCTACTTGCAGAGTATTAAATGTAGATACAACCATAAAAAATATAATAAGTTGGAACACTATATCTATCATTGGCGACATTTGGAACCCAACTTCTTCTTCAGGAATTTCTTTCATCTTCATAACTTACACCTCTTTTTATAAATTAAAAAATTTTGTTATACATTTTCTCCTGTTTCTCGTTTGCTAAAACATAAATTATCAATAAAATCTGTTGCTAAAACACTCAGTTGTGTTGCTAAATTTCTTATCCTACCACGAATATAGAAATAAAATGTCATTACTGGTATTGCTATGATTAACCCTGCAGCTGTTGTTACCAACGCTTCAGATACACCTTTAGCAAGAAGTTCTGGTTTACCAAGACCTGCTTGGAATGCGATAACATTAAATGCGTTTATCATACCAGTAACAGTTCCAAGTAGACCTAACATTGGTGCTACTACTGCAACTGCGTTTATATACATATTTTGTTGAGTTAAGTTACCTATAGTTCTATCCAACACTTCGCCAACAATTGCTTCGATATCTGTTTTTCTATAATCTCTTTTTTCAATACCAGCTAAAAATGCTTTAAATATAACCTGTGGTGCTGAATTACAAACTTCTTTTGCTTTATCATATTGTTTTTCTAAAACAAGTTGGTTTATTTGTTTAACCAATTCAAGATCATAAAAATTTTTTTGTTTAAGTCTAAAAACTAGCATATCTATTATTAAACCTGTACCTATTATTGAAGACAAAGCAAGCGGTATCATAACCGGCCCACCTGCTACTAACAATCCAAAGAAAGTCATTTCACCACCTTTTTCTTGTTGTGCTTGTTGTTCAGGTTGTGGCAAAGACAAATCAGCTACAGGCACTGATTGTTGGTTTCGTCCTTGAGCAAGTAAAACACAATTTACACAAACAACACTTAAAAAAATACTCATATATAGAACAACACCTATTCTGTAGAAATTCTTATTTTTCATATTTTATTTTGTCCTCCTTTTTTATCTTTAAAGTTTTTAAAGTTTTTTAAGTTGTTCTTGTGCTTTTATAGCATATTCTGTATTAGGATATTTGTTTACAATTTCTAAATACATTTCTTTAGCTTTTTGTATCTCACCTAATTTTTCATAACAATTTGCTGTTTTGTAATAAGAATTTAAAAGATAATCTTTGTTGTCAGGAAAAACTAACACAATTTTTGCATAGAATTTAATTGCTTCTTGGTAATTCCCTGTCTCAAAATAACTATCTGCTAGCATAAAAATCCATTGAGCTCCTTCTTTCTCAGACAAAATTGGTACTACAGGTTCTAAATATGTAATTGCTTTTTTATAATTTTTTAATACAAAAAAACTACGTCCTAACGCTTGTGATACAGTAGGAGCTTTCTTTATTTTTGAATAATATGGTTCAACATATTTAACAATATCAGAACTTAATTTATCATCATTTAAATATACATAACAATCACACATACCCCAAGCTGCATTTTCTGCAGTTTTTGTACCAGGTGCAGATATCACAACCTTTTTATAAAACTCAAACGCTTTTGCATAACTTTTACCATTGAAAAATATGTCTGCTATAAAATAATACTCTTCAGCATTGCCTTTATAAGAGTACAAACTTTCTGAAATACTATCTAAAACATTCACTGCAGAAGTATAATCTTTGTTTTTATAATAAAACTCAGAAATTTTAAGTCCTATTAATAAACCAACTTTTGTTGTTTTATATGTTTGTAACAAATTAGTTAAATTAGAAATAGCTTCTTGTTCTTGTTTCCCTAAATTTTTATAAAGTTTAAATACTTCGTCAATTAAAGAAAAAACATATTTACTTTCTAACCTACCTTGAGCAGCAAAATCTAATAATTTTAAATACTCGTTTATTGCTTGTTCATATTGTCCTAACTTAACATAACATTCTGACTTATCATATTGTGCAACAACAACATTCTCATCTTCAGGAAAACCAGAGATTACTACATCATAACACAAAATTGCATCTTGATAATTTTTTTGTTCTTTATTATACCAACCAAGCCAGTAGTACGAAACAGGAGTAACTTTTTTATCATTAGGGAACTTTTCAACTATTTTTTTAAACATCTCAGCCATTTCTTTATATTGTTTTTTTTCTTTATACAAAATTGCTATTTGCAACATCGCATCTTTAACCATTTCATGGTTAGGATATCTTATTATAAAATCTGTATAATAGTTTACAGCATTTTGGTAATCTTTTAATTCTAAATACAAATTAGCAATTATAATAATTATATCTGGAACTTCCTCAGAAATAGGGAACCTGTCAATAAACATTTTATAATAGTTTATTGCTTCAAGTTTATTATTTAAAGTTTTATAAATTTCAGCAAGTTGTGAAATTGCAACTTTTACATAATCAACTTCTTTAGGATTTAAATCAATTATACCTTTATACTCTGCTATTGCAGAATTATAATTTTGTATATTAAAATAAGCCATTGCTAAGTTACTTTTAGAAACTATAAAATACTCACTTTTAGGATATTCTTTTAAAAACATAGAATAAATTGTTGTTGCTTCTTTATATCTTTTTGTAACAAAATAACTTGTTGCTACAATATACAAACTTACTTCACGATATTCAGGTTTTGTAAACTCAAAGTTTTTGTTCTCATATTCTTTCACTATCAAGTCATATGCTTGGTCAGAAAACAATGATTGAAGAACTTGTATTTTGGTATCCTCATCTTTTATACTTTTAATTTTTTCTGCAAGTTTATCATACTTTTTTTGTTTAGTATACAACAACACTTCAGCTGATGGTATTTTTGCAATAAGTTCTTTTTCATCTTGATATTTTGTTTTCAAAATCTCAAAAGTTTTGTTTGCAAGATCAAGTTTCCCCATATCTAAATAACAACTACCGATCCTAAACAATGCTTCTGGGAAATAATTCTTTGATTCTTTTGCTTCTTGATACAACGCTTCATAATCATATTCTTTCCACCATTGTTGTTCTTCTATTCTATCATAATTTTCTTCACCAACTAATTCTTCTTGTTGTTGTTTTGCTTTACGATACACATCAAGTTTTTCTTCAATTTTTGTTATAAGTTTATTTTTATCTTCAACTTTGTTATAATAATAAATAGCTTTTGTATAATCATTTTTTGAGAAATAATACTCTCCCATGTTAAAATATATTTCATTAAGTTTTACAATATTAGGTGTTTGTTCAACTTGTTTAACTCTTTTTTCTGCTTCATAAGGTTCATCTTTTTGTAAAAACAAAGCTATCAAAAAATACTTAACATCTGGCATTAACGCACTTCTACTAAACTTTTTCTCCATTTTTTTTAACAAAGAAATTGTTTCATCTATTTTCTTTGATTCATAATAACTTTTTGCTGAATTAAAATATGCTATTGGCAGATACGGACTTGATGGTATCTTGTTTATAAACATCTGGTATGAAACAACAGCATAATCATATTTCTTTTTATAAAAATAATACTCGCCAATAAAAAACAACGCTATCTTACCAATTTCTTCATCTTTATAATCTCTTACAAGTTCTTTTGCTATTTTGAACATATCTTCATACATCTTCTTTTTATAATATGAAATCATCAGATAAAATTTTGCTTGTTTAGTCAATTCTTCATTGTCTTTATATTTTTCAATAAAAGATAAGTATTTACTTATCGCAGAATCATATTGTTCTTTATAAAAATAATCTTCTGCTTCTTTATAAAACTGTACTGACTCAACTTGTTTAGCAGAATATGCTTGTTCTCTGATCTGGAAAACACTTTGGACAAAAAAGTATAAAGATAGTCCTATCAATGATATTTTTGTAATCATTTATTTTTTAAATGTTTGTTTTTGTTATAGAGATTTTATTTAAAGAAATTATTTAGATTACTATTAGTATTTATTATTGTGTACCTTTATATGTTATTGTTATGATCACATCATCAAAATCTTTATCTGAGTTTGGATTATCAACAGGTAAATCTTCTAACCAGTATCTTATTGTTGTATCAGAAACTTTTTGTACTCTTACTTGTCTTGTATCATTTGAATATATTATGTATTTTGGTGGTACACCGCGGGCTATCCACTCCGGGGTCGCTGTTATGTCCCAGTAAAACAAGAATTGGTCTGGTGGTACTGCATAAGGTCCTAACTCTATAGTTTCAGCACGTGCAAACCTTGCATTACGAACTAACAGTCTATTCTCAGGATATGCCATATAAAAATCGTGTTGGAACCCTGACTCTCCATTAAATTCTACTGCAATATATATTTTTCTTACAGGATTTTCAGGTGAACCAATAGGCGCGTTTGGTTTATAAGTTACAGTTTGTGTTGGTGTATTCGGAGCTTGTATAGCAGACGGCATTGTATTACTTGCAGGACCTTGGGTAGGTTGTGTTGGTTGACCAACAATTGCAGTTCCTCTACCACCACCTGGTGATATTGATACCCCAGGACCACTACCTGGTCCTGTCCCACTACCTGCTAAACCACTGCCAAACCCTTGCCTACCAGCGCCAGGTCCTGTACCTTGGTTGCCAGAACCTGTCCCTGAACCAAACGGACTAAACCCTATACCTGTACCACCACCACGACCTGTATTACCTGAACTTTGTTCTCCGATACCTGTCCCACCAGGGACGCCATCAGGCCTGCCTGAATCAGAATAGTCCCCTTGAACAAGCATACCAGAAGTGTTTTTTGTCCCTGGTTGACCAGGTGAAGGTTTTACCATACCACCACTTAAAGGTTTATCAACAGAAGTTTTTGGCTGCATTGCAACTCTGAAGTCAGTTTTGAACTTTGTTTCTTTAACAGCAATCTCTGTTTTTGGAACAAATATATCTTTTATCTGTGTTCTTATATTTTGTATCGGAGAGAATACTTTTGATACTTGTTTCACTTCAGCTTGTTTTATCATAAGTTGGTTTTGCAATTTTGGTGATGACATTCCACCACCTTTTAATCCTTCTAACCCTTCAGAACCAGCATCAGGACGTTGTTCTTCTCGTTGTATAGGTATCTCTTGTTTTTTGATTTCAATAGGTTGATTTGTAATAATCTTTGTAATAAAAGTTGGTGTTTTAAGTTCTTGTCGCATAACCACCATGTTTAAGAACAAAAGTAACAACAACAAATGTATGCCAGTTGAGATGATATACGACCTTTTTTCTTCTATAAATTTTTTAACTTTTGTTGACATACTACTCACCTCCCTCCTAGTTGTTTTTTTTTAAAAACTAGGATTTTAATTTTTTTCAATTATTTCTTTCTCTTTCTCACCTCCTGGTCCCCTTATTATTGAGACCACTAAAAACCTTATCTTTTTGTCCATTGAGATCCAACAATTTTAAGAAAGCAGATACAATTTACTTCTTTTTTATATCAGCACAAGGTGCTGAAACTACAACAAAAAATTCAAGGAAGTCGCAGTCCCGCAATCTGCGGGATTACTTCGCTAACGCTCACAATGACAAATAAGTTCTGTATTGATTAAATTTTTTATTCTTGTTTAACTATAGTGTTAACCAATAAAGGAACCGTAATTATAAACAATGCATAATTTATAATTTGTCCTATTTCAATAAGTTTTGTTGTTGGGCTTACTAAATTAGGCACTACTCTTAAATAAAAACTTACAACTAATACTATAGCTAAAAATAAAGACATAATAAAAGTTTTTAAAAAATTTCCATAAAACGCTATTCCTAAACTACTTAATACAAACAATAACCAAATAGGTGTCCAATATAATATAAAAATATAAACAAGAATTATGTTTATTAATAGATTAACCGTTATTCTTAACGGAACAACAAACTTAATTTTTTTCTGATCATTTGTTAGTGCAACATTATTAAAAAATATACTGAACAAAACCAAAAATAATCCTATAGTAGCAGATATTGCATCTGCGTTAGAAATTAATACAGCAAAAATTATTAATAATGCAGCAAGTGGAGTTAAAAAAACATTTATTTTTTTCAATCTTTTTTCTATATGTTCATTCATACAATTTTTATCCCCCTCTCTTAATATTACAAAAAAATTTATCTAATTACAACAAATTTCTCAGTTTTGTAAACCTTTTTTGTATTTGAAACTATCAGGATTTTACAAATATATACTCCTGAAGAAATTTTTTGGTTGTTGCTATCTAAACAATCCCATACCAGATTATTCCATCCTTTTCTTGCACCATCAGAATTTTTTACAAACTTAAAATTTTTAACTTGTCTACCAAACATGTCGTATATAGATACATAAACATCAGCATCTTCTTCAATATAATAAGAAAAGTTTAAACTGTTTCCTTCTTGTAATCTGAAAGGTACAGGATATATATTTATTTTTTCTTTATTCAACACAGACATTTCTTCAAGTTTTTCTAAATTTTGTTTAACAGTGATCTTGTATTCTTTTGAAGAAGTTAATCCAAAATTGTCAGTTACTACTAAAGTTACTGTGTATACTCCTGGTTTGTTATAAAAATGTGATACAACTTTACCATTAGCAGTAGACCCGTCACCAAAACTCCATACATATGATGTAATACTTCCATCAATATCTACTGAAGCAGACGCGTCAAAATATACTTCTTCACCACTGTATGTTTCTATTGGTACTAAAGCAGATATTTGAGGTCTTGCTGAAACAATTATTCTTATAGAATCTGAACTTGTTAATCCATCATCACCATATACTGTTAAAACAACATTATAAGACGAAGTTACACTGCTATAAATATGAGATACTACTTGAGAACTAATTTTTGTCCCATCACCTAAATCCCATTCATATTTTATTATTGAACCGTTTGGATAAACAGAACTTCTTCCATCAAGTTCTATTGGTTCAGAATACCCAACTGTTATTGTTTTATTTTTTATCACATTTTTTGACGAACTTATAGTTGCTTTTGGATATCCTCTTACTACAACTTTAATAGTTGTTGAGCTTTGTAAATAATCGTTGTCAAGAACAAATAAATATACAGTAAATGTACCTATATCTACATAAGTATGTGATACAACCTCTGCTTCTTGTTTAGTTCCTGTAGAAAAACTTGTATCATAATCTCCAAACCACCATCCATATGCTATAATATCACCATCTATATCATAAGATTCAGATGCATCAAATACAACTGGTTCGTTTACTCTGACAACTTTATCCCCTCCTGAAATAACAGCTACAGGATAATACTTTGGTGGTGGTATCACTTCTTCAGGCGGTATTGTTAATATCTCAGGAACAGCATATAAAGGTATTTGTATATTTAAAAATGTATAAAACCCGTCATTGTCAAACGCGTATGCAGTTAGTGTGTATGTAGTGATGGTATAAGTATAAGAACTTGTAGGTATAGTATAATAAGTATGTGTAACTACTGGGTTTGAACTAAAAAATGTTTCTGTTTCACCATCACCATAGTCAATCATCCAGCGTTCTATACTGCCATCTAAATCATATGAACCAGAAAAATCTATTAACATAACATATTCATTTGTTTCCCAGTTGTAACTCAAAAATGTAAAAGTTGAAACATTGATAATAGGCGCACTGCGTGTTCTATAATAAAAAGTAATATCATACAACTTAGGTGTCTCACGAATACCTAAACATTCTATTCCTTCAGAATTTCTTAAAAGGAATGCTACTGTGCTATAAAATACTGCTGCATATTGTATCAACGTACCATTTGTCAAAATATTTAATTCTTTATCTTTTTCTAATTTTATCCAATCATAGTTTATTGTATCTGAAGAACCAAATACATATATATCTAACCAAGTTCCTTGTGGGACATCAGCAGTCCAGGTTACAGAAGAAATAACTGCTGTTGCGCCACAATTATATGCAGCAGATGTATATTGACCATAGGCATAGTAAAAATCTTTTGGGTCTTCACCAATATCTACAACTACAGGTTCTGGTGTAACATATTTTCTTAAAATAAAATCGTCAATAATATGTTCATTAACCTGACTACCAGTTGCAGCTGAGAACCCTACTGAACGATATGTTTTATCAATAACACCAGTATAATTTACTCTGTCAACCCAGTTGTCTAACTGGTCAATTGTTGTTACTAAAATGTTTGAACTGCTTGTATAGTTTGTGAATGTTACAATACAAGTATACCATTTCTCATCTCGTACATTATCAGAATAATAAACAACACCTCCTGGTTCTACTAAATGTGGAGTAACATTGTTTTTTATCAACGCAAAATGTGCTAAACGACCTCCCCCAGTACCTTCACCACCTGTCTCACCACTCCATATAGCATCAAATTCTATACCATAACCTGGTACTGACCCACCTGAAGTAAATCCTAACTGCATACCATAGTCAGGATATGAACCAGTAGCAAATTTTCTTTTATAAAACATAAAAGTGAACCCTTCTCCACCATCTGGTTGAGAATTATAGTTTGTTACTTGATACCTAAACTTTGCTTGCCATGAAATGTCTGTTGGCAGTTGATAATCTTTAACAAAAATAGCACCTGCTCTGTTAGAATTAGCTTTTGTTAAAGAAAAATTTTGTGCTGTTTGGTTCCATACACAAGTGTATGTTTGGTCACCTCTGTCGTATATATCCCAATATCCAGAAGTTCTCGGATTTGTTGAAAAATCTTCATATACATCAAAAACAGCCCTTGGGTTAGAAGCAGAAGTTGCTGTTGGATTACCATAATACATATATATTTTTACATAGCTTGGGTTATCTATACTACCAGCAGGAAGTGTAGAAATTTTTATCCAGAACTTAGTTTTTGTTGTATTTGCTCCTGATTCAATAAAATGTGGTAAAACAGTTCTGTTATCTTCAGCAACAAATCTTACATCAGAACAATCTATCTTCATTTTACCTTGTTGTATTAAAACTTGGGTGTTTGTTGTAAACAATACTTGATAATCATTAAGTTTTTTATTAATAAAATTAAACACATATAACACTCTTCTGTATTGCCAGTTTGTATTCCACCATTCTATTGTAAACGATGAAAGATGAATATATGCAGAACTTCCCACACCAGATATTGTAGTAGAAGAAAAAGTACCATCAAGAAAATCTTCATCAGTATCTTCTTTAAACACAGATTGTGCTAAAACTATATTATTAGTTATACTTAATGTACTTAATGCTAAAATTATGTATATTATTATTTTTTTCATAAGATTATTTTGCAACAATTATTTTATCGTATTCAACTTTACCATCAACAAATTTCATTTTTAAAATATAAACACCAGATTCTAAAAAGTTGCCTATATTATCTGTTCCTTTAAAAACAATAGTGTCAGATAATGAGTTTTTCTTTTGTGCAAAAACAATATTGCCGTTTAAATTATACAACACAACTTCTTCAACTTCAGGCGAAAAACTGATAGTAGGATTTGCATAAGTAACAAACCTTTTTGAAATTACTTTTTGTGAAACTTTTACAGGAGTATCTACTTTGCTGAAAATAGCAAACCTTCCTAATTTATAAACCTGTGCTGTGATAACATTTAGTTTTGTATCAACCTTGCCACCAACATAATCCCATTCGTTATTAAGTTCGTTATAATAATAAATAGCTAATTTTGTTTCATCTATGTTATACAAATCTTCTTTTCCATCATTGTCTAAATCAAAATACAACAATTTTATTGTCACAGGTGATAAAAGATTGCTTTTCTTTGGTTCTATTATATATTCAGCAGCAGCATTTTGTGTATTTTTATACAAATGAGTAATAACAATTTTTTCATTATTTTCTAAAACACCATATGGAACATTAACTTCAAGGTCGCCATCAGAAGAATTGCCATCTATTGATTTAATGTTATAATTATTTTGTTCAGTGATATTAGTAATAACAACTTTTGCTAAAGAAACACTTGATGGATATACACTATAATTTATCCCATCGCTGACATAAAAATAATAGTATATCTCACATTTAGAAGTTGTTTTTTCTTGAGGTATCTCAAAGGTAACTTCTTTTACTTGGACAGAACCTGTAGAATAAACAACTTTTGCTTTTTCTAACGAAGAATTGTTAATTCTGTAATATAATGAATAACTATTAACCTCACGTTCATCCATAAATTTTACTTTTGTAACTATTTTGTTACCTAAGATAGTAATTTTTTGTGGTATTGGTGAAACAACTTCAATTTTTGGTGCTACAATATCAAAATAAGGAACATACAAAGTTGCTAAAGTTGAAAGTTCAGAAGTATTCTTTTGTTCATCTTGTAATTTTATTGCTATATAATATGTAGTACCAAACAATGTTATGTTAAAAGAAATAGTTTCTAAAGAAGAAGGTGTTGTGTTCGTAGTAATATAGATTACATTAGAAATACTATCAAAATTATCTTCTGTTATTGTGAATGTTGCAAATTTTATTATGTATCTACCTCCTATAATATTTCCTTCGGTACCATCATCGCCTGTAGAAATCCAGGACAACTTCAAAGTATGATAATCTTCCTGTTCTATAAACAACGCTGTGATTTTAGAAGGTGGTATTTTTTCTATCAATGGTATAAAAACAGTATTTGTATCTGATATTACAGAAACATTTCCTGCTTCATCTTCTAACCATAAATATATATAATAAATTTTGTCAAACCCGTATTCTTTGTCAACTTCTAAAGTAATATACACAGTTGAATTTGCTTCTAAGTTAGTAGTAGATATAAAAACTTGTGCATTGGTATAAGACAAATTGTTTATATCATTAACTGGTATTGTAGAATAGAATATGTAAAACTTACCTTCGTATATTACACCTTTATTTTCGTTATCACCAGAAGATAAAATTTGTAATATAACAACTCCAGTATCTTCGGTAATCTCGTATGACTTTAACACAATTTTGTCAGGTGCTACAGTATCTACAACCATACATTCTGCTATATTTGAAGCAAGTGAAACATTCGTAGATTGGTCCACAGTCCATATTCTAAAATAATATGTAGTTAAAGAATATAGATTTTTAACTAAATAACTAACTTGTGTCATAGGTTGAACATCACGAGTTGAAATTACAACTTGTGCTGATTCTATATTCCACTCAACTTCAGCAAATGTAGAATACTGTATTTTGTAAACACTACCTCTTCTTAAAACACCATCCCATTCGTCATTACCCGGTGCTGACCATTTAAGTAACACACAATCAGGATCTTTTGCTTCAGCAACAAGGTCTGTTATTTGAGCAGGCGCTATTGTATCAGGTGGTAGATAAAACGATGGTGTGTAAACAGATGCTATATTTGATCTCCCAGACCAGTTTCCTTTACCATCTCCTATCCACAAAACATAATAATATGTTGTATCTCTTCTTATAGCTGGCATTATATAACTAAATGTTGCTCCTTCTTTCAAATTTTCAAAAACAACAACTTCTTGTGCTCTAGATAAATCCCATAATGTATTAGAAATAGTAGAATATTGTATCCTAAATATACACTTATCAAAATCTCCTGTATAACCATCATCACCTGTTAATGTCCATGTGAGAACTACTTCGTCATAATACCATGGTAAATTTAACCTTGCTTTTAAATCTGTTACAGCAGCTGGTGGTATGTTATCAGTGTATGAATTACCTTCAGTATCAATTATATTTGATTTCTCAGACCAGTTTGGTACTTCGTCTGCTGCCCACATTACAAAATAATGTTTTTTATCTGTTGGAAGATTTGATACACTATACTCAGCCCTTCTCAGAGGAACAACACCAAATGTTGTTATTACTGTAGCATATTTTCTTATACCTAAATCTTCTATTTTATCAGTAACTTGTATTGCATACCAACCGTTTAATATACCATCATATCCGTCATCACCAGGCGATGTCCAAGTAAGTTTGAAGTTGCCTGGTGAAACTAATGTAGAAGACAAATCGTTGATTTTCCCTGGTGGGAACACATCACCTAATACATATACACTTGCAATATCAGACATTTCAGACCAGTTTGGCACTTCGTCTGCTGCCCATATACGGAAATAATATGTAGTTTTTTCTTGTAATCCAGTAATTTTATATTTAACAACAGTACCTGGTGTTACACCAAAAGTAGATATTGTTATTTGTGCATAGTATGTTGTCCAATAAGATGAAGCAAGTTGTGTATTAGAGTATTGCAATTTATATTGAGAACCTTTAGGTAAAGGTTTTGATGAGTATCCATCATCACTTGGTGTAACCCAACTTAATTCTATAACTTTATCTCCAACAGATTGTATTATAAAACCAGTGATCTTACCTGGAGCTGTTATATCAATTTGTGCCCATGAAGTTGCTGTGTTTGAAATATTAGAAAAATTCAATGCTTCATCTGCAATCCAGATTTTTATATAAAAAGTGACCCCTCCTCTTAATCCTTCTAACACATATGTTTGCCTACTTTGCGCAACAACAGAAGTTGAGAATTCAAACTTGTATTTGTTTAATTTATCATCCCAAGTTCCACTTGACCAATCAGAAACTGGATAACTACTATATGCTATTCTATATTTACCATTTACAATATTTCCTGTTTTATAATCATCACCGGTTGCAGTCCAACGAAGTATAACTTGACCATGTTCTGGACCAGTTTCTGCAACAAGGTCTGTTATAGGATCTGGCGGATCCAAGTCCAATGAATAAGGGACAGTAGAAACAACCGTAGCATATGCACTTTCTAAATCAGTATTATCTACCGCTGTAATTGTTATATAATAAGTTACAAAAGGTATAACTTGTGTTAAAACAAAACTTGTTGTAGTAGAAGGAACAACTATAGGTGAATCACCTTGTTGTGCAGATCTACCAGTATATGGCGGTGTTGCTGTGTCAGTATCATAATAAATTTTGTAGTTTTTCAAATCAATAACATTAACAGCTGTCCATGAAATCTGTATTTCTCTATCACCAGCGACTACTACAAGACCAGTGGGTGCTGGTGGGACAAGATTTTGTGCTGGTGCATAGTTTCGTGTATTTACACCAACAGTAGACCATGTCCCTCTGTTACCCCCATTATCTTCTGCTACAATAGCAAAATAGTATGTTGTCCCAGGGATAAAATTTGTAAGAACTTTTTCTTCAGAAGAACCAGCAGGTTGTGGTGTCCAAGATTGAGGATAAACTATTCCTTGTGTATCAAAATTAGTAATCTGTGAAGTAGAGTATTTTACAATATAACTACTAGCAGTACCTGCCATACCATCATCACCAGGTGCTGTCCATCTTAGGATTATTTCACCATCGTTTGTGCCAGGTAGCGCAGTTAAGTTTGATATAGCAGCTGGTGGAAAAACACCAGCAACCCATTCGTTTGCACCAACTCTACCATCTACAGTACGTGTCTGGTTGTTTGTGATAGTATGTGTGAACCTATTTGTTGGTGAACCAACAGGGTCAGTTCCAGAAATATCAACTGCTATAACAGAACCAAGTGGTACTCTGTTTGAACCACTCATCCAACTTTTTTCAAACCTAAATTCTAATATACCACAAGCAACACCTGCAACTCTGCCTGTAGGCAATGTTTGTGGACCATCATTACTTTGATTCCCATTAATATCAGATGGGTGCGCACCTTCTTCTTTATAAGTAATAACCTGCCAACTATTCCATGAAGTATGGTAGTATTCAACAGGGTCTATTCTCGTATTCCATCCGTCAGTACGATTTGATAAACTAACTATCTTAAATCTGTAATCAGCACCGTTTACTGATGGATCGCCAGTGTTAGGATTGTTATCTGCGTCTATCCATACTATAACGTTTAAATTGCCAAGATCAGAACTTATTGGTTTATAATTATGGAAGAGAAAATAAATATAGTTAGCATCGTCAGCAATATATATTTCACCCCAGTCAGGTGCTGAAGATTGGTCTTCTGGGTCAACAATTTTTAAATCACCCTGGCTATAAACATAACTTATAAACAAGAATAATACAAGTAAACCTTTTGTAAACAAAGTTTTATACAAAGAAATAAATTTTTCTTTCATTAATTATATAATAATACATTTTTAACTTTTTGTCAATAGTTTTTAAAAAAAATTTTAATTATAAATTTTTTAAACCACCACGACACATCATAACAAGTATCTGACATGTTTATAACATCTAAACAAAGTGTAAAAATTAACTTAAAACAGAATAAGAACAGCAACTGCAGATTTTTAGCAAATTTTTTATTATCAGCACAAGGTGCTGAAACTACAACATAAATGTTATATAGTTGCAAAATCTTACGCTAACACTTAAAAATGTGAATGAAAGAAAATTGTGGCATTTATCCTTATATGCTTTCAAAAGAGTTTTAGAAGTATAATCAATCTGAAACAAAATCGTAGTTTAGAGTGTCTCAATGACGATAAAATTGTTTTACCATTTTATATAAAAAATATAATTTTATTATTTTATTACTCTAGTAAAATACTGACAAGTATACAAGAAAAGAACAAAAATAAGTAATTTATAAAAAGTTAATTCTTTAAAAAATTAAAAGTCCAAAAAAATTTGTGTTGTTTTGTTTATTATTTTATGGGACAACTTTTATTTCATCAACATAGATTGTATTTGTCTCGCCAGTACCTTCACCAAAATCAAATTTTATCTGAACAATAGAAGTCCAATCTATAGTACCGGGAATTTCTTGCCCAACAGAAGGATCCCACATTAACGCATCATCTTCAAAATGGCTCATAGGTATTGATACTTTTTGCCAATCTGTAGTTATATCTCTGATGTATAATCTCAAAGGACGCATTGAATAATATCCTTTTGAATCTTGGAATCCAACTTTTCTTACACCTTCTAAACCTTTCTCACCTTTGATCCAGAATTCAAGTTTACCATTTTGTCTGTAAGGTGTCAAATCTACTGGTCTTACAAGACCTATACCACCACACCATGAACCTTTCCCTGCTTTCCATTGAAATCTTGCTGATGCTAAACCAGATTTTTTTCATCAATCCATTCTCTGTAGAGTCCATTTTCAAGATATGTATATCCGTATGAAGGAAACATATCGTCAAAAAACACTACTGGTTTTAACCCAGTTGCCTGTGTTTGAGAACTTGTAGCTTGTGCCTGTGCAGTAGTAGAAGGTTGAGCAGCAGTAGAACTTGGTTGTTGAACTTGAACAGATTCTTGTTTAGGTGATGGTGTCTGTGTTTGCTGTGTTGCACAAGAAAATATGAATACAACTGATGCTAAAACTATGAACAATTTTAGCTTGTAATGGTTCAGAATTTTGGTAACAATTTTGCGACTTGTTTAATTTTATCTAAAAATGTATGTGTCGCAGTTGGAATCCTCCCCGCATACTGCGGAATTGATGAAAAAATATAACAAAAAGTATCAAAATATAACGAGATTTGATATTTTTACCCGAACAAGTTCTGGACTTCAATAAAAAATAACATAGCCGCTGAAACTATTATACAAAACTTTAAAAACTGTTACCAAAATAGTGAACAGTTATACCGGTTACCATTGTCACCATCTTCAAAGTTGTCCAGAACAGCAGCATATGTAAACCCAGTCAACAACAATATACTACACATTAGTGTTGTTATGATTTTTATTTTTTGGTTCATTTATTTTAAACACCCTTTTTTAATAAAATTAAATTACATAACTTGTCTATACTTGTAATACAAAATATATGTTTTGTTTGGCAAGAGGTAAGAAAAAATTTTTTAATAATTTTTATCGTCGGAAAACTTTGTTTTTTTTAAAATTTTTGTTAAAAAATTTTTGTTAGCAACAAACTTTATTTTTACCACTTGTTTTTGCTTTATATAAAAACTGGTCTGCTGTTTCAACGAGTTTTATATAATCTTGTGCATCAGTAGGGTAGGTTGCTACACCAATACTTACAGTAACTTTACCTAAGGGTTGGCTTGAAGCATATTCAAACTTAGTTTGTTCTATATTTTTTCTGATCTTTTCTGCTGCAATAAAAGCACCATTTTTATCTGTAGCTGGTAGTATTACTAAAAATTCTTCACCGCCGTATCTTGCTACAATATCTCCACTTCTTATTGTTGAAGAAATAACTTCAGCAACTTTCTTTAAACAATCATCACCCGCTAAATGCCCGTTTTTGTCATTATAATGTTTAAAATCATCTATATCTATCATACATATTGACAAAAAACTTTTGTATCTTCTTGCAAGTTCTATTTCTTTAGGAAGTTGTTGTTCTAAATATCTTCGGTTGTATACACCAGTTAGGCCATCTGTAGTAGACATATTTTCTAACTTTTCATACAACTTTGCGTTTTCTATTGCTAAAGCAGCTTCGTTTGCAAAAACAGAAAATATAGAAAAATCTTGTTGTGTATTTTCTTCTACTGCTTGTGTTAATATAAACCCTATAACTTTATTTTTTAACACCATCGGAATAACTAAAAAGTTTTTATAAGGCAAAACTTTTTCTAATTCGTTTATTATTATATTATTAACAATGTTTTTATTTTTTATAATACTACTTAATATTAATGATTCTTCTTTTTTAACAACTATATTATATTTTACAATCCCGCTGATGGAAACAATATGTGGACAACCTATACATTTTAAATAATAATTTTCTTTATCTTCTTCTAACAAATATATGAAACTATTCTTTTGGTTTGTTTTTTTTGATAATATATTTAGAATTTCTATAAGAACTTTATCAAAATCTGCAAGTATTCTTAATGGTCTTGTAATTTCTTCTATGAAAGAAAATTTATTTTTATATTCTTCTTTAAGGACTGTTTTGTATTTACGAAAATGTATGATAAGAAACAACAAAAAAATTAATTCTAAAAGACATATAAACAACAAAATTTGTTGTACCATAAATTTTTAAGATAAGCATTATTCACCAATAATTTTTTTTATCTTTGTTTCTAATTCTTCTAAAACGATAGGTTTTACTATATAATCTGCTACATTTGCAGACCATATCTGGTAATCTGTCTTAAACGAGTCGTATGCAGTACACATCATTATTGGTACTTTAGGCAAAAACTTTCTTATTTTTTCTAAAAGTTCTAATCCTGTTATATCGGGAAGTTTAATATCTAAGATAACAAGATCTGGTTGTTCTTTTTGCAGATATTCAAGTGCTTGTTTACCTAAGGTAAAACCTTTTATTTCATATTTTTTCCCTAAAGTATCTTTTATAATATCAAGCATCAATTCTTCATCTTCTACAATAAGTATTTTTTTCATAAATTTTTGTTATTGAAAATTAACTTCAATTTTTATTGGTAAAGTTATTATAAAAGTAGTTCCTTCACCTACGACACTTTCTACTGCAATTTTCCCGCCATGTGCTTCAATTATATTTTTTGATATAGAGAGACCTAAACCAGTACCTTTTGTTTTTGTAGTAAAGAAAGGTTCAAAAATTTTTTTAGTATTTTCTGGTGGTATTCCTATGCCAGTATCAGAAATTTTTATCACACAATTAGAATTTTCTTTTTTTGTTTCAATAACAAGTTTTCTTATGGGTCTATTTTCCATAAAATGACATGCGTTTTGCATTATATTAAGCAAAGTTTGTTTTATTTGATCTTTATCTAACAAAAGTTCTGGTATTTGGTCATCATAATTTCTAAAACATTTTATATCATATTTTATAAAATCACTGATTTCTAAAAACGAGACAAGTTCTTCTATCAAATTGTTTATATTAGTTTTTGTTAAAACAATTTGTGGTTTTCTTGAAAACGAAAGTATATCTGTTACAACTTTGTTTAATCGTTCTGTTTCTGAGATAATATAATTTATGTATTTTTTAGCTTCGTTATCTTGTGTTATTGTTTTATTAAGAATCTGTGCTGACATATAAATAGTAGAAAGAGGATTTCTTACTTCATGTGTAACCACTGCAGCCATCTCGCCTAACGCAGCTAGTTTTTCAGATTTTATTAATTGTTTTTGTGCTTCTTGCAACTTTTTAACTGCTAAATCTACTTCTTGTTGTAATTTTTCTTTAAACAAACGTTCTGTTTCAAACAATTGTGCATTACATATAGCTAACGATGTTTGTATAGCAAAGTTTGAGATAGACCTTAAATCTTTTTCTGTTAATTTACGTTTTGATATACTTGTATCTACTAACAACAGACCTACATTTTTATCTTTTGTCTGCAACGGTACACAAATCAAAGTATTATCTTCTTTTATATCCTTAAAATAAGGTATTTTTAATTCTTTATCTGATAATTTTTTTATAATAACAGGTATGTTTTTAATAAAACTTTTTACTACTACACTTTCTTTATCAGACAAAGACAAAACTAATTTTTCAAGTTCAGATTTTTCTACATTATATCCTATAGATGGTACTAAACAATCTTTTTCTTTATCAAACAAAAAAATTACTGCTCTGTCATATTTAAGATAACTACAGATACTTTCCAAAATTATTTTTAATACACGTTCTAACTCAAATGTTTGGTTTATTTCATAAATTATTTTGTTTAAAGTTGTTATTTCATTAAGTTTATCTTTTAAAAACTTAGTTTGTTTTTCTAACTTTTCTGACAAAAACTTAGTTTCGTTAAGTAATTCTTCTGCTTCTTCAGATTTGTGTTTTAAATACAACACATTTTTCCTTATATAATTAAATGCAATGATTATAATAACATCTACAACAAGAACAACAACTAAAATTTCTAAAAATAAAATAAACGCTTTAGTTGACCATATAGGAACTGGTATTGAGTAGATACTTTTAAACTTTATATATCCTGCAATTAAAACTGAAATTATGATTAACAACCATATTCTTGTTTTTTTAATGTTTGTAATTACATCTAAATTCATAATTTCTTAAATTATAGCTTGTTCTGTTTCTTTATCAAAAATATGTATTTTTGATATATCAAATACAACTTCTATAGTATGCCCTTCTTCAGCTTCGTTTGACGATTTTACTATACATACAAAATTGTTTTTCCTAGTAGTAAGATGTAAATGTTTCACATTGCCTAAAAGTTCTACTATGTTTACAGTTGCAACAATAGTGTTTTCTACAGTAGAAGAAACATAAATTTTGTCATATACATCTTCAGGTCTTATCCCAAGAAGAACTTCTTTGTTTATATAATTAGCTAAATCTTCAAAATACTCTTCAGGAAGTTTTAGTTCAAAATTACCTTCATCAAAAATTATTTTATCATCTTTTTTCACTATCATACCATTAATAAAATTCATTGGTGGTGAACCAATAAACCCAGCAACAAATTTGTTTACAGGTTTGTTATAAATTTCTAATGGAGAACCTATTTGCTGTATCACACCATCTTTCATAACAACAACTTTGTCAGCTAAAGTCATTGCTTCAACTTGGTCATGTGTGACATATACAATAGTAGCTTGTAGCCGTTGATGTAACCGTTTTAATTCAGCACGCATTTCTACCCTAAGTTTTGCATCTAAGTTTGATAATGGCTCATCAAAAAGAAACACTTTTGGTTTTCTTACAATAGCACGACCTACTGCTACACGTTGCCGTTGACCACCAGATAACGCTTTTGGTAATCTTGACAAAAATTGTTGTATACTAAGTATTTCTGCTGCTTGGTTAACTCTGCTGTCAATCTCATCTTTTAAATATCCTCTTATTTTAAGTCCAAAAGATATATTGTCATACACACTCATATGTGGATACAAAGCATAGTTTTGGAACACCATTGCTATATCTCTATCTTTTGGTTCTAAATCTGTAACATCTTTATCACCGATCCATATTTCTCCTTCAGTAGGTTCGTCTAATCCTGCAATTATTCTCAACAATGTTGTTTTACCACAACCTGATGGTCCTAACAACACGCAGAACTCTCTATCTTCTATAATTAAATTTATATTTTTTAAAACTTTTACACTACCAAATTGTTTTATTATATTTTTAAGTATAACTCTTGCCATATTTTGATATACCTCGTTTTTTTTTCAAAAAATTTTTTTAATACATTCTATTTTAAAAAAAACAACATATGTGATTAACAAAATTTAGCAACTAATAATTCTAAAAATTATCTACCATAATCATCTTCTATTCTTACACGATCTTTAAGATGTGGTGTTGAAACTTCAATAATTTTTATATCTCCAAATTTTGCATATATTCTGTGAACAGTTTTAGGTTTTATTCTTATTGCATCACCTTCTTTAACAATAAATGTCTTTCTACCTAACTCCATAATATATTTACCTTTATCACAATAATGTGTCTCATCTTTAACATTATGATATTGTTTACTCATTCTATGTCCTTTTTTAACAATTAATATTTTACCTACATATTTTTTTGTTACAGCAAACCATATTTCTTTACCCCAAGGTTTCTCTACTACTTTCATTTTTTGATATCTCCTTTAAAATAATCTTTGAAAATAACAAAATTTTGATATATTTTTTAAACACTATGTTTTTTAACAAAATCTATCAATTCATCAAGTTTTCCTTCAGCCATTGAAACATAAGTGTCTGCACAACCATAATACAACCTTATTGTACCGTCTTCATAAACAATTGCAGATGACGGAAACACAACATTAGGTACATCGCCAATACGTTCATACCATTCAGTAGGTGCTAATATGTAATCTTTTGTTCTATAAATTACTTTCCATGGTTTATCTAAATCAAGTATAGCAGCGCCTGCATAATACAGATATCCGTTACAACTTTGCCAACAACCATGATAAATCAAAAGCCAACCTTCTTTTGTCTCAATAGGGACAGGACCTGACCCTACTTTTAATGATTGCCACACAACATCAATAGGTCCCATTACAAACCTATGATGCCCCCAGTGAATAAGGTCAGGACTTTCTGCATAAAATATATCTCCGAATGGTGTATGACCACGGTCTGAAGGCCTGTGTAACAACGCATATTTACCATTAATTTTTCTTGGGAACAACACACCATTTCTTGTAGCAGGTGGTAATGGATTCTCAAGTTGGACAAATTCTTCAAAATCTTTTGTATAAGCAAGGCCTAATGCAGGACCATGTGGTGTAGAATTACACCATAAAATATAATATATATCATCAATTTTTGTAATCCTTGGGTCATAACTTTGTTTTGTAACAAAAATTTCTGGGTCATTACTTTTCATTTTTACAGGTTCAGGTTCTATATCCCAGTTTATCCCGTCTTTACTTCTACCTAGATGTAAAGTGTATCTCATATCAATTTCATCAACTCTGAATATACCTCTGTACTCATCTTTATACCTAACTATAGCACTGTTGTGGATACTATTTGCTCTTGGTACAAGTTTAGGTGTTATTATAGGATTATCTTTGTATCTTTTAAAAACAGTTTCATTAGCCATAGGTCTTATCCTAACTCCTTTCTTCTTAATTTCTGTTAACCACTTTATGATATTTATAAAATTAAAAGACAAAATGTCCTACATTACTGCAGTATAAAAATACTCATCCATTTGTCCTAATTGCCATCCCGCAAGATGCGGGATTGTAGCGGCGCGATTTATCGCACAAATATAATATGCCGCATAAATGCAAACCTGAAGGTTTGCCCTACAAAAATCTTATAATTGAACTAAGATGTCATTGCGAGCGTTAGCGAAGCAATCCCGTTGTAAAAAATATATTACCATCTCGCCAATGGCGGTACAAATTGCGAGCTCGTAATGACAAAAAAAGTGTGTTTTTTTCAGTATTCTCCAAGTTGCTGGATTTATAAATATAAAAACACCATTTTTAGTTACCATAACCTCTTCTTATTCTTTTAACCCAGTGAATACTATACCTTTCACAATATATTTTTGTAAAAACACAAATACTATAAGCATAGGTAAAATAGAAATACTTGCTCCTGCCATAAGAAGACCAAAGTTGTTCCCAAACTGCGAGTTTAACACAGCTAAACTTAACGGTACTGTTCTCATATCACTTTTGTGTATTATAATCAAAGGCCAAACAAAGTTGTTCCACTGACTCATAAAACTAAAAATAGCTAAAGTTGCTAACCCAGGTTTTGACAATGGAAGTATTATTCTCAAAAATATATATGGTTCACTACAACCATCAATATGTGCAGCATCAATAAGTTCGTTTGGTATAGTAGAAATCATTTGTCTCATAAAAAATATACCGAATGCATTAACCATTGCTGGTATAATTAATCCGTAGAAAGAGTTTAACCAACCAAGTTTTTTTACTATAATAAAACTTGGTATTATATTAACCTGCCAGGGGACCATCATAGAACCTAAGATCAAAGTAAACAAAAAGTTTTTTCCATAAAATTTATGTTTAGCAAATGCATACCCAGCTAATGATGATAAAAAAAGGTTTGTAATTGTTACAGATAAAGCAACAAATAAACTGTTGAACAAGTATCTTTGCATAGGTATCAAACTAAACAATTGTTTATAATACTCAATAGTAGGTTTTAATGTATAAAGCACAGGTGGGTAAGTTAAAAGTTCTTCTCTTGGTTTTACTGAACTTATCAACATCCAATAAAAAGGAAATACCATTATAATAAACCCTATTATTAAAAACCCATATAACACAAAATTGTTAACAACTTTTTTAACTTTAATCCTTTTTTTATTTTTATTCTTCATAGAATTTTGATATTTTCATATAAATTAAAGTAAATATAAAAATTATTATAAACAACAAATATGCTAATGCAGAAGCATATCCTAACATAAACCTTTTAAATGCACGTTCGTATAAATAAGGAACAATAGTTAATGCAGAATATAACACACCGCCAAAATACTCTGTTGAACTTGCCATAATATACACTTGTTCAAACACCTGAAACGAATTTATTGTAGACATTATTACTAAAAACAACATAACAGGTTTAAGCATAGGTAATGTTATATACCAAAACTTTTCCCATACTGATACACCATCAATTTTTGCTGCTTCAAAAATACTATCAGGTATTGATTGTAAACCTGATAACAAAATTATTGAGTTATACCCTACTCCACCCCATATGCTCATAACAATAATAGCAGGCAATGTTGTAGATGGTTGCATAAGCCAGTCTTGTAACATAGATGTTATTCCTAATTTTGTCAACACAAAATTTAAGAATCCATATTTATCCCCAGCGTAAATCCATCGCCATACTACTGAAACTGCAGCAATTGATGTCACTGTAGGTAAAAAGAAGCCAGTTCTGAACAAAGAACTAAATTTTATTTTCTGATACAAAGCTAAAGATACTAACAAAGACACACCTATACCTAACGGAACTGTTACAATTACATAGACCAAAGTGTTTTTTACAGCTTTCCAAAACAACGGATCGTTAAAAAGTATATTTATATAATTTTTTAACCCAACAATTTTTGGTGAATATATACCATCATATTCTGTAAAACTTAAGAAAAACGATGCTATAACTGGTACAAACACAAAAATTGTAAGTACCAACATTGCAGGTGCAACAAATATGTACGCCCATTTTGTCCTTTTTGAAAATTTTTTCTTTTTTCTCATTATTTTAATTCTTTATCAATTCATTAAGTTTATTGTTAAGTTTTTGTAATTCTTGTTGTGGATCTCTATTTAATACAACAACATTTTGTATCGCTTCTACAACATATTTTGTACTTTCATCCCAACCTAATACAGAAGGCGGACCTTTTGCTTCTTTTATCTGTTCAAACAAAACTTTTTTAAACTCTTCTTTTATAGGAAGTTCTTTCCATACAGCAGTATTCGGTGGTAAATATATATTTTTTGTTTTTGCAATTTCGTTATAAATCTCAGTTTGAATTTCTGGCTTCATCAAAAATTTTATAAACTTAAACGCTTTGTCTACATTTTTAGATGTCTTAAATATACCTATTACTCTACCACCTATAAATGATGTTCTTTTACCAGAAGGACCTTTAGGAAGAAGTGTTATTGACCATTTACCTTCAAGTTCTGGCATCTCAGCAGGGAAACTGTTTATAAGCCAGTTGCCACACATTACTAACGGATATTCTCCTGAACGGAAGCCAGCAGCAAAATTTTCTGCTGAACGTGGTACTTTATATGTATTATAAAGCTCATTAAAAAATTTCAATGCTTCAACTGCTCCTTTTGTATTTATATTAGCTTTTGTACCATCAGCAGTGTAATAATCTCCACCTGCTTGCCATAAAAATGGTGAAAAACCAATCCAGTCTAACGAACCCCATCCTATAACCATTTTTTTACCTTGTTTAAGTAAAGAAACAAGTTCATTCCAGGTCTGAGGCGGGTTTGGTATTATATCTTTTCTATAATACAAAATTTGTACTGTCATATCAAATGGTATACCATAAACTTTGTTTTTCCATTTCACAGAATTCCATATTGAACCAAAAACATCTTTCTCTATTTGTTTCATATCATCAGGGAAAGCTTCGTTTAGTTCTATCATTGCACCTTTGCTACCAAACTCAGTTGCCCAAGTAAGACCCATTGTACCTAAATCTGGCAACACTTCTCCTGCAATAGCAGTAAGATATTTTGTATGTGCTTCAGACCAAGAAATTGATTCGCATACAACTTGTACTCCTTCTTGAGGTGTAAAATACTTATCAGCAAGGTTTTTAATAATCTGTGCTTCTTCTTCAGACCCTACATGCCATATTGTTAAAACATTCTTTTGTTCTTTTTTTGCACAACTAAATAATAGAACTATTATAAACATCATAAACATAGTTTTTATATAGTTTTTCATTTTTTTATATAACACCTCCTGTTTTTTAAGTTCT